>Ga0207873_1000002_pt1 | contig 246329 bp, 214 predicted proteins | sample BGWIniCompost_FD_187373 | JGI IMG/M metagenome (GOLD analysis project Ga0207873, IMG submission 187373) | Cellulose adapted compost microbial communities from Newby Island Compost Facility, Milpitas, CA, USA - BGW Initial Compost (SPAdes)... ... | reverse complement strand
TAAACCGCATCCTCGATGTCGGCGCTTTACCGTGGCTCACATAGGCAAGGCGTGATATCTCGACCCTCGACGAGGTCGGAAATATGACCCAAGGTCACAGCGTCGTCATGCAACCGTACCCACCCGGCACGCGTGCGGGCTGTGTCCATCCGCGTACTCTTGTGGACACCTGAGAGCTCTCGGAGGACCTGTGGGGAGGCTGAGCGCGACCTTCGCGGGGGCACTGGAGCGGCACCGTCGGGCTGTGGCGTACCTGCGGGGAGCCGAGCAGGAACTGGCCCGGATCACCGCCGACCGGTCCCATTTCGAACAGTCCTATGTAGAACAAATCGTCCTTGCGGACCAGTTACGGCACATCGCCGGCCGCCTGACGCCCGGGTGGCTGGGGATCCAGTGGAACGAGTTGACGTCAGGCACTCACCTTCCCATGGGGCGTGACGTCACCCCAAACCAACCGGTCCTGGTACGCCTGGGCGAGGCGACTGTGGCCGGTGGGCAGGCCAGTTTCCCCGTCGTGGTGCCGCTGCTGGGCGCTGGTCATCTCGCTATCGACGCCGATGCCCGAGACCCGCGGGTGACGGCCCTGTTCCGTGGGCTCCTCACCCGTCTGTTGGCCGCCTGTCCCCCTGAGCTGTTGCGGGTACTCCCGGTCGACTCCAGCACCGTAGGAGCGGTGTTCGCGCCTTTCCAACCCTTGGTGGAAGCCGGCGCGATACCCCCCACGGCGACCACCCAGGAGTCCTTCCACGCCGTGCTCGACGAGGCCGAACAGCACGTCCGGGCGGCCCAAGCCGGCGCCACCGATCTGCCCTACCTGCTACTGGCGATCGCCTCCCTCCCAGCCGACGGACGTTCTGAACTGACCCGGCTGGCCAGTTTGGCGCACGCCGGCCCCTCCCACCGCGTCCATCTGCTCATCGGTGGCTATCCGCCGCGGTTACTGTTCCAGGAGCAGGCGCCCCGCCTGGACTACACCGCTCAGCTGATGACGGTGGAGTCCCATTTCCAGTTGCGCAACCCGCCCGGCACAGAGCTGTTCGGGGTCAGCGGCCTGGCAGGAAACGTGACGCTGGACCCTGAACCCTTCGCCCACACGTTGCGGGACCTCACCCAGCAGCTCGCCATCAGCGCTCGCACCGCCTCCACCCTGAGCTTCACGGAGCTACAGCCGGAGCGGCTGTGGGCGGAGAGCTCTATCACCGGCCTGCGGACCGTGGTGGGTCGGGAAGGGCGTCGCCTGGTGGAACTGGCCTTCGACGACGCCACCCCACACTGGATGGTGGGGGGGCGTACCGGCTCCGGAAAGACGGTGTTCCTACTGGACGTCCTGTACGGCCTGGCGGCGCGCTACTCACCGGACGAGCTGGCGCTATACCTGCTTGACTTCAAGGAGGGCGTCTCCTTCACCGAGTTCACCCCGACCGAGGTGGACCCGACGTGGATCCCACACGCCCGGGCGGTCGGTATCGAGTCCGACCGGGAGTACGGGGTGGCGGTGCTGCGGGAGCTGGTCGGGGAGATGAACCGGCGGGCGACGGCTCTGAAACGAGCCGGCGTCACCAAGCTCGCCGATCTGCGGCAACGCCGCACCGACGTGGCTCTACCCCGGATTCTCGCCGTCATCGACGAGTTCCACGTGCTGTTCAACGGCAACGACCACATCGCGGCTGAGGCCGCCGCCCTCCTGGAAAACCTGGCCCGCAAGGGCCGCTCCTACGGTATCCACCTGATCCTGGCCAGCCAGACCGCCGCTGGGATCGAGGCGCTCTACACCAAGTCCGAATCCATCTTCGGACAGTTCCCGATGCGGATCGCGCTCGCCGGCGCCACCGGCATCCTCGACCCGCTCAACGACGCCGCCGCTGGGCTCCCGATCGGCACGGCCGTGGTCAACGACTCCGGCGGTATCGCCGGACGTAACCGCCTGGTGCGCTTCCCGGACGCTCACGCCGAAGCCGAGACGCTCCGGGCACTACGCCACCGGCTGTGGGAGGCCCGTACCCCCGGCAGCGCCCCACCCGCGGTTTTCACCGGGTACGCCGAACAGCGAATCGAAGACGATCCCACCTACCAGCGGCTGTCGCCAACCACCCAGCGGCGCTGGGCGCTCGTGGGCCGCACCGTGGACGTCACCTCCTCCACCGCGCGTTTCGCACTGGACACCTCGGTGGGCCGGCACGTGGCTGTGCTGGGCCCCAGCGTGGTGGGGGCCGACATTCTCCAGGCAGCGGCTTTGGGGCTGGCGCGACAGCACCACCCCGGTCACGCACGCTTCATCCTCGCTTCCCTGGTGGCCGCCGCAGACCAGGTCACCGAGGAAACCGCTGTGGCGCTACGCGTAGCTGGTCATCTGTGCGACACGGTGGACGCCAACGGGCTACGCCGCACGCTGGCCCGGGTGGCCCGACCCGAGGAGGTCAAGGACGAGGAGAGCGCGGGCGGGGCCGAGGCGGCGAACACCGTGCGCCCGGCGTACACCTACCTGTTCGTCTTCGGTATGGACGCCGCCAGCGGGGTGCTGTCCCAGATAGACACTGGACCAGGTTTGCGGACCGGTTTGGATGACCTGCGGACCGTGCTCAAACAAGGACCGGGCCAAGGAGTTCACCTGCTGGCCTGGTGGCGCAGTCTGGCGCGGTTCACCGAGGACATCGGAGGTTCGGCGGGTCGGGAAGATGTGGCGTGTCTGGTAGCGCTCAACGTCCCCGGCAATGAACTCGGACTAGCCCTGGGACGCATCAATCTGGAGTGGCGGCCACGTCCCAATCGGGCGCTGCTGGTGGACCGCCATGATGACCGGACGCAGGTGATCGTGCCGTTCGTTCGACCGGGACATTACGAGGGCGTGCTGTGAATCCGTCGACGAGTCCGTGGGCGTCCTGGCCCGCGTACACCGAACTGGCCCGCCGGCTCGACGAGGTGCGGCGCGCCGAGGAGGAACACAGCGAGAACGTACAGCGGCGCGTCGAGGCGGCGCAGAACCGGATCTCCGAACTCGATTCCTACCTGTCGACTCAGCGAGGGCACCTGACCGATCTGGCGCGTCAGGTCCGTCAGCCACGTCCGGCGTTCGCTGAGCCGCCTCCCGAGTTCACCGGTGCCCTGGAGGAGACGATCCGGACCGCGGAGCGGTACGCCGATGAGGCCGCCGACGCCGCCGAGGAGGTGGCCAGGCTCGCCACCGAGCCCGTCCTGCTGCCTCGCTGGTCGGTACGGAGCCGCAACGCGGTGATTTACCTGATGGCCGCCGGCGGCGCCCTAGTGGGGCAGGCTGTCCTGTTGGCGCTCCAGGCATTGGATCAGATCAGCTGGTGGACCGCGGCGGCGTGGGCGTTGTTTGGGCTGCCGACGCTCGCCTTCTTCGTGGGTTATGTGCTGGTCGGCGTCTTGGGGGTACCCCGCACCGGTGCGAGCGAGGTGGAGCGCTCACCCCGTCTCGGGTTCGCGATCTGCATGGCTTCGCTCCCTGTCTGGGGGGTGTTGACGGAGCTGATCAGGCATATGTTCTGAGCGAGGGTAAGGAGGGAGCCACAAGGTGGCCACCATCGAGGAGATCAAGGCATCCCTGCAGGCCAGCGTCCAGAAGGGGGAGGAGGCGGTTCAGGGTCTGCAGCGTGAGGCGTCCACAGTTGACGAAGCCATCGCGATGCTCCAGGGAACGACCACGGGCTCCAGTCACCAGCTGGCCAGCCAGGCCGCCGCACAGTACCAGCAAGCCAAGCAGCGGCTGTTCGAGGCCACTCAACTGATCAAGGCTGCGATCGACACGACAAACAACTACCGACAGATCCTGTAACCGACTGACCGGACCGTGACGCTTGCCCATCACGGCCCCATAACCTCCTCGAAACAACCAACCGGTATCCAGATCCGTGTTGTCGCTGGTCAAAATTCCCAAGAGGAGCGAGTAACCGACCAGGGCTCATCGTCTGTAGAACCGGCTCGGTCCGACGGCGCCTCCTCCCGTGGGGCATCCGGTCCGGGCCGGTTCCTCTTACGGTCCTGTCCCAAACCTCGGCGACGGGTTTTCGTGATAGCGAGCACAAGGCCACCGAGATTGTGATCGGTTACCGGATTCACCCTCATTTCGCTGGAGATAACCCACCCGCCCACATGGCCGAAAAGGGAACCGTGTTCCCCTAGCCAAGATCCTTAAAAAATCAACAGTTAACCCGAAACCGCGCACCGGACAGGACCGTATCTCGCGAAGGTGGAAAGCCGCCCATAAACCCCGAGAGCCTCCTTAAAGCGGCTCTCAATTATCAGGACTTATTCAGAAACTCAACCGAGGACCGGGCAGAAGCCCTCGGGAGTGAGAGGTCAGAAATAAGGTTCCAGATCAACTCTGCTGTTCCACAGTCACCAGACCATGGCGGTACGCCAGAGCGGCCTCCTGCATCCGCCCTGCATTCCGGTACATGTCTCCTAACAAACGCTGCGCCAACGCCAACTCTTGATGCCGTCCCGCGGCCGCATACTGTTCGACCGCCATCCGCAGATGTGTCTCCCCGTCGTGGGATTCCCCCTTCTCAAGGGCCAGCAATCCACGCTGCCGGGAGATCCTGGCATGCGCCAACGGGTCCTCGGTGTGCTCCACCAGCGCCGCCGCTTCGGTAAGCACCTGCTCCGCCTCAGCCAAATGCCCCAGCCGACGACGCACGTCCGCCAGATCAGCCGCCGCGCCCGCCAACCGCGCCGGGTCACCGGCTCCCCGCAGCATCTGGTAGGCGGTCTCCAGCTCAGCGCAGGCTTCGACATCGCGCCCTTCTCGGGACAGCAGCTGCCCCCGCGCCCAGTGGCACTCTCCGATCTGAGGTCGCAGCGCCACCAGTCGCCACAGCTCCTCAAGCCGGTCCAGGTACCGCCTAGCCTCAGCGACCTGTCCTTCGGCGGTGAGAGTCCGCGCCACAGACAGGTACATCGTGGCCAGACGAACCAGTTCCGGCCCCACCGGGGCCAGCTTCACCGCCTCATCCGCAGCCGCCGCGGCCTCCTTGGTAGCGCCCACATCCAGGTAGAGCCCCACCAGACCGGCGTGCAGCGCCAGCAGCGCCGTGGGATCGATCAGACCGGTGCGGTTGAGCTCCTTCAGCGTGCTTTCCAGCAGGTAAAGCCCGTACCGGCTGTCCCCCAGCCGACGGAGGCACTCCGCGCGCCCCACCAAGGCAGGTACCCGCCAGGGCAGCGGGGCGTCCCGCAGCAGTCGCTCCACCGACTCGAACAGCTCGTCGGCCCGGCGCACCTCCCCTCGCCATAGGGCGAACACCGCCAGCCGAGATCTGGCTCGCGCCCGCACCTCGACGAGGCCGTACGCCTCGGCCGTGCGGTCAACGTCCTGGCACACCTGCTCGCCGTGCGCCACCTCGTTCTGTGTCAGCTCCTGACCAGTGCTCAGTGTCAGCTCTGCCAGGGCGAGTTCCAGCTCGACGGGTAACCGGGTCGGCCGACCAGTCAGTAACTCGTCGGCATCCACTCCTAACTTGGCAGCGAAATAATGAAGAGCGTCTGTGGAAGGAGTGCGTCTCCCGGATTCCACCGAAGACACGAATGCCGCACTATAACGTGGTTCAGCGAGCTGTTTTTGTGTAAGCCCACGCGCGCAACGCAGCTTAAATATCCGCTCGCCAATCCCATCCCGATCCGACACTGATCAGCCCCCGCATCCACGTATCCCAACCACGACGCGGCTGATGGTTCTATGCTCTCAATGTCCCGCCCGCCGTTACGCCGGCCCACCCCTCCCGGCTACGGTTCCGAAAGATCAGTGTACGGCGCTGTTCCAACGTAACGGAGTGGGTGGCACCGGTTCAGGGCGCCTGTGGCGCGCGCCACTCCCCATGTTGTGTCGTTACCGTCATGACTCGCCATGATGGCCACTACTACGGTCATGGCCGAAACCTCACCAAAGACGAGCACTATGAAGGCGAAACGGCCTTTCGTACACTCCCGGCATGCTCCTGTGGCCTGATGTCCATGAATCGGACCACGAGCTCAGCGCCGATATTGGACCTCGGGTATTCCAACTCCGTCTACGCCGTAACCTGACGCAACAACAGCTCGCCGAACCACGATACACCCGCAGTTATGTCTCCTCTGTGGAATCCGGCCGGCGAACTCCCTCACTAGCCGCCATCTCGCACTTTGCCGGGAAGTTGGGAGTAACCCCTGAGGAGCTCCTTACTGGTCGGCCACCCCATCTGATCCCCACGCTACAAGCGGATTTGACCGCTGCCCGACGCGCACTGGCATGTGGAATCACGCAACGAGCGACCGCGCTCTATACCTCAGTGCTTTGCCGGGCCACCCGACACCGAATGCGGTTGTGGGAGGCTCGGGCGCGCTGTGGCCTAGGAGAGGTGGCCCTGTATCGAGATGACATTTCCGCCGCCGAGGCGCATCTTTCCGACGCCGCCGCCCGCTTGACGGGCTACCCCGTCACCACACGCGCCCCGGTCACCGCCCAGCAGGCCTACTGCCTGTTCCGCTCCGGCGCGTTAAGCGACGCGGTCGCGCTCGCCGAAACCACGCTACGCACGGTGCGTGAGGAAGCCGGGCAACACGCCGACGCCGAGACGCAGCTGCTGGTGGTGCTGTTCACCATGTACCTCGAGATGGGCTCCCCCCTCCGTGCGGCGGACACCATCCGCAGCATTCGAGCATTGCTGCCGCACCTGCAGGATCCAGAGCTGCGGGCACGCGCGTACCTGCTGTCGGCAGGCACCGTGCCGTCCCACGACGACACGGAACGGGCAGCCGCTGAACAGGCGCTGTCGATCGCGCGTACCCTGTACGGCCGCCTTGGCTTCTTGACCGATGTTGGTCGATGTCACTGGAGCCACGGTCGGCTGCTGAACCGGGCCGGAAAACGCTCCGAGGCTATAGCGCAGCTGAGTAAGGCGCGGGAGATCTTCGTGGTGACCCGCTCCGCTCAGGACCTCATGGGAACTACCATCGAACTGGCGGAGGCGTACCGGCTCCATGGCGAGTTACCTCAGGCCCGCAGGCTCGCCGATGAGGCGCTGACTCTCCTGAAGGAACACGGCGATGTTGCGGATTGGGCGCGGGCACACCGGTTACGCGGTCTGATCGCCAAAGACAGCGGGGATCCCGACGCGGTGCGATGGTTACACCGGGCCGTGACGCTCTATGGCCGGCTCGGTGCCCGTCTCGAACTGGCGGTGACATGCCGAATGCTGGGAGATGTGTTGTTCGAAAACGGTGCCCTGATCGACGCGGGTGAGATCATGCGCCACGGCTTGCGCGCCCTGGAGCCCTCCTGATCTCCTTCTCCACCGCGAGCATGACCGCTCGCCCGCGTCCTGACGCCCATCTCAGTCTGCGTAAGTAGCCCTGGGTCCTGGAGAGTGCCGGCGTCGTTCCTGCGGAGCCTGGTTCCTTGTGACTAGCCGAAGCGGTGACGCGACACCCACGGTGTGAGCTGGCTCTCGGTGCCGCCACGCCAGCTCACACCGGCCCGCGCGGCCTCGTCCTTGAGGCGGGACGACACATCCCGGGTACGTCCCCGTGGGCGTACCCAGACGACTGGGAAGGAGCGCCTCCCATGACACGCGGGCACGGCGACCATCACATCGTAGTTCTCGGCGCCGGGTACTCCGGGCTCTTCGCGGCCCTGGGGTTGGCCCGGCGGACTCGTCAACTAGGCACCCGGATCACGCTGGTCAACCCCTCCGACACGCTCACGGAGCGGGTGCGGATGCATCAGATAGCGACCGGCCAGACCCTCGCCGAGTATCGAATCCCCGACATCATCGCCGGTACCGGGATCACGTTCGTTCAAGATCGAGCCAGGGCCCTGGACCCGACGGCGCAGCACATCATCCTGGATTGGGCTGATCAGGCCCTCACCTACGACACCCTGGTGTACGCCATCGGCAGCGTCGCGGACTCCCGCACCGTGCCGGGCGTCGCCGCCCACGCGTACACCCTCGATGATGTGCCGGCTGCCCAACGCCTGGCCAACCGTCTGGCCCAGCTCCCCGACGGCGCTCCTGTCGTGGTGGCTGGCGCCGGCTTGACCGGCGTCGAGTTGGCATCCGAAATCGCGGAGTCTCACCCTCGGTTGCGGGTCCGCTTGCTGAGCCGCACCGAACCTGGCTGGACGCTGAACAAACGGGCGCGGGCGTACCTGCAAAGGGCCCTGGAACGGCTCGGTGTGGAGATCCGGGCCGGGGTCGAGATCACCAAGGTGCTGCCAGAGGCGGTCGAACTCGCCGATGGTGAACTCGTCAACTCGGCCGCCACGGCATGGACCACCGGTTTCGTCTCCTCTCCCCTCGCCGCAAAAGCCGGTCTGACCGTTGACGCCATCGGACGCATCGTGGTGGACAACACGCTTCGATCGGTATCGCATCCATCGGTGCATGCCATCGGGGACGCGGCCGCGGTCCGGCAAGCGTGGGGCATGCTCTACAGCACCTGCCAAAGTGGAATACCTACCGCGGCGTACACCGCTGGGGCCATCGCTCGACTGCTCAAAGGGAAGAAACTCCGGCCGTTCCGGTTCGGCTACAGCTACCAACCCATCAGTCTGGGACGGCGGGACGGGGTGGTTCAGTTCACCAAACCCGATAGGACCCCGGTACGTTGGTACCTGTCGGGCAGGCCTGCGGCCCGCTTCAAGGAAGCCGTCACCTCAAGCCCACTGTTGGCCTACCGATTGGCCAAGCGGTTCGCCATCCCAGCCGGATTAATCATGCGGCCGGATGTTGGGTTTCGGTGGTCGGCGAGCTGACCCGCACCGGACCGCCATGTGGTGAGCGAACCGCCTGAGGTCTACCGGATGGGCCGAACAGCCACCACACCGGCCAGCTTCTCCGGATTGCTTACCACATAGAGCGCCTCGATCCGGCCGTCGCGGACACCGAAGGTGAGCGCGGCGGCCGGATCGCTACCCGAGAAGATCAGGGCTCCCGGCCGGCCGTTGAGGTCGACCACGCGGATACTCATGTCAGGCGGCAGGCGCCGAGAGAACGTGAGCAGCGCGTGAACCACAAGCTCGCTGCCGATGATCGGCTTGCGCGGCGCGGGCGCCAATCCACCACCGTCGGCGACCAGTTTGACGTCCGGGGCCAAAAGCGCCATGAGCGCGGCGATGTCTCCACCCTCGGCTGCCGTGAAGAACGCCTCGGTGACCTGCATCAGGGTCCGCCGGTCAACGTCATACCGCCGTTGACCGCTGTGAATGTGCCGACGAGCCCGGTAGGCGGTTTGGCGTACGGCGTCCTCTCCTCGGTCTATGAAGCGGGCAATCTCCGCATAGGAATATCCGAACACGTCATGTAACACCAGGACCGCGCGCTCCAACGGAGTCAGGTTCTCCATCAGGAGCAGCACCGCGGTGGAGACCGAGTCGGCCCGGACCACATCCTCGGCGATATCGGGAGCGGTCAAAACCGGTTCCGGCAGCCAGGGGCCGATGTAAGACTCACGTTGCTTCTGGGCGCCGCGGAGTCGATCAATCGCCAGCCGGGTGACCACCCGTACCAGATACGCCTCGGGGTCGGACACTGTGGCCACATCAACCCGGCTCCACCGCAGCCAGGCTTCCTGGACGACGTCTTCGGCGTCGACGTACCGTCCCAGGAGCCGATAGGCGACGCCCCGCAGCAGATCACGGCAGCGCTCGAAAAGCTTTTCCCGGTCCGATCGCTCTACCGACGCCGGTTCCGCCATGGCCTCCCTCCCCTGGCCCTGGGCCCGGCCAGCATACCGCTGGGTCGTCCGGCCTCCTCATGCTCTCTCAATCACCACTGGCCGCCTTTCTAGGCAACTGGCGTAATGTCCATACCGTGACGAATTATTCTCTCGCCCGTTACCCCTTCTGGGGATCACCGGCTGCTCATCACCCCTGTCCGAGCACCGGTGAAACGTGAGTGTTCAGACCCTCACGACGGGAGACGACATGATTCGATACCGAGGCGTCAGATACCGGCGCGCCATGATCATCCTGGTCGCGCTCGGGCTGTTCGTTCTGCTTCCGGCCAGCGGTGGGGAAGCGGTCACCACGACGCAGTCACCCAGCGCGCTGACCCTCACTCTCGCTCAGGGCCCGAATGCGGATCCGGTTCTGCGTGCCGTGCAGTTGCGCTGCGACCCCCATGGAGGTGACCACCCGAACACCGCCCGCGCCTGCCAGCAGATCGCCCTCGTCGAAGGTGACTTCACACGGCTGCGGGGTGAAAGCGGCATGTGCACTCTGCAGTACCAGCCGGTCACGGTCACCGCGTCAGGGACCTGGCGAGGCGAGTTGGTCTCATATCAGGAGACGTTCTCCAACCACTGCACCTTGCTTCGGACCCGCGGTGTCGTCTTCGATTTCTAACTATTCTCACTGACGGTCTCACTCGTCCCACACGAGGAGTAAATGGGTGTGAGTCCGTTTTACGTTCTCCTTGGGACGAGCCGCGTACGCCACCCGAGGCCGGTTAGGCTCTCCGCGCGGGTGAAAGCCACAGCGCGGGGAGGTGGCTGGTCCAGTGGCGGCGGCGGCGGTGGCGTTCTGCGCGGCGGTGGTGTTCTGCCTCGTAGCCTCAGCCTTCGCCCTACGCCCCGCCTCTGACGCCGTCGCCCCGCTTCGGCTCGCCATCATCCGGGCGAGTCTGGTCCTGGGCGGGTACGCCGTCGTCAGCCTCGAAGTGCTGAGCCTGGTGGGCGCCTTGACCGGGACCGGTGTGGCGGTCGTATGGACAGCGGCCGTGGTGCTGACGGCGGGCGCCGCCGCGTTCCGGTACCGACGGGACGCATCCAGCTCCGCCACCGCTCCCGCAACCCCCCGCCGGTCACCATGGACGACGGCATGGCCGGAGCTGAACGGTCTGTGGCGCCGATTACGCCGACTGGGGTGGTTAGAGCGATTACTCATCGCCGGCTTGGCCCTGTTAACCCTGCTGGAGTTACTCGTCGCTCTCGTCGCCGAACCGAACACCTACGATTCCCAGACCTACCACCTGCCCAAAGTGGAGCGCTGGGTCCACCAGGGCTCCCTGGAATTCTTCCCCACCGGGATCCACCGGCAAATCACTCACGCTCCCGGCGCCGAATACCTGCTGGTGTATCCGCGTCTGGTCACCGGTGGAGACGCCCTGCACAACCTGCTTCAGTGGGCCGCCCTGATCGGCTGCCTGCTGGCCGTGTCCCGGATCGCCGCCCAGCTCGGTGCCACCGCCCGTGGACAGCTCATCGCCGCTGCTGTCGCCGGCACCGCGCCGATGGCGGTCTTACAAGCCACCAGCACCCAGACCGATCTGGTGGTGGCGGCCTGGCTGCTGGCCGGCGCCACTCTCGTCGTTGACGGCCTCCTCCGGCCAGCCACTCTCGACGTCATTCCTCTCCTTGGCCTGGCCACCGGGCTGACCGCCTTAACCAAGGCGACCGGCTTGCTGGGGTTGAGCGCCCTGCTGGTGGTGTGGGGTCTGGCCCAACTCCGTTTTGTTTTTCAGCGCCGTTCCCGTCCGGTCGTCGGAGTGGCCCAGGTAGCGGCCTGGTCAGTGACGGTGATCGCGGTGGGCTTGGTCATAGCCGGCCCCTACCTGTGGCGTTCGTACACCGAATGGGGGCATGTCCTGGGACCGGAGTACCTGCGGGAGTCCCAAACTTTGCAGCGTCACGACCCAGGCGCCCTGGTGATCAACGCGCTCCGCTGGTGCCTCAGCGTGATGATCACGCCGTGGCACGACCTGAACTACGCCCTGGTCTCCATCGGGCTGGATCTGTCCGCATGGCTCGGGGTGGATCCGGAGGATCCCTCAATCACCTTCCCCGGCAGCCGGGTGGGGGATTCCTGGTACCTGCTGGATGAGGATCACGCCTCCTATCCGCTGCAGTCCTTGTTGGCCTTCCTTGGTTTGGTCGCGGGTCTGTACGGGCGTCGGGTTCCCGGCCGCCGGGGGTACGCGGTGGCGGTGCTGGCCATGCTGGTGGCGTTCTGGGTGACCCTGAGATGGCAGACCTGGGGCAGCCGCCTGGTACTGCCCGTGCTGATCTTGTGTGCTCCCTTGGCGGGGGTGTGGCTCGATCGGGTCCTGCGAGGAGTGGGCCGGACCCGGCCTCACCGGTGGGCGCTGCCGGTGGTGTCGGTGCTGGTGGCGGCGTTAGGGGTGTCAGGTCTGCACGCGCTCGCGGTGGGTGAGCCCAGGCCCTTGCTCGGCGCCCACTCCGTCCTCACCGCCGATGAGTGGGAGACCCGGTTCGTCCACCATCCCCACTGGCAGGAGCTATACCAGTGGGCCGCCGATGAGGTACGCGCGTCAGGAGCTGAACGGGTCGGCATCGTTGAACACCCCGACGCCTGGGAGTACCCGTGGTGGTTGCTGCTGGGTGATCTGGAGCTGGTGCCGTTGCAGTCGGCCCTACCCCATCATCCTCCCGAATCCCCCGACACCGTCGACGCGCTGGTCTGCGTCAGCTCACCCGCCTGGTGTGAGGATCTGGCCCCGGACGGCTGGACGGTCCGCTACCGGGGTGAGGTGGGGATCGCTCTCCCGTAGAGCCGCAGCCTTAAGCAGCCTTAAAAGGGGTAGTGGCCTTAAAAGGCATACCAGTCACCGTGCCGCAGTCACACTGGACGGCACCGCCACACGCAACGGCCCTAAAAGTCCAGTCACCGGGTCCGGTGCCCCAGGATCACCGGACCCTGACCACACTCGATGCTCTGGCTTTGGGGGTCGCCCCGCCCTGGTTCACCCCCTCGGCCCTGATGGAGAATCTCGGTATTATTCGGCGCTCTGACGCCGAAGGAGCGCGCTGCACTCCCCTCCATGTCACCCATTTGAGGCTTGCCGCCCCTCCCCACCCGGGTTTTTCTCCTTCGACGCCGCGCCTTATGCGACATTCGCCGCCCTCAGAAGGCGTCATCAGAAGACCTCATCGGGAGGAGTCGAGTTCGACGGGGACGGCGACCACGTCCACGAAGGCGCCTCGCCGCAGAGCGGTGATCGGAAGCCGACTGCCGATCGCCCGGGCGAGCATCAATCGCTGCAACGCCTGTGGGGTCTCCACAGGACGTCCCCCTGCCGAGACGATCGTGTCGCCCAGGTACAGCCCAGCCTCTCCCGCCGGACTGCCTGGGATCACCTCCACGACACGCAACCCGGTGCGCTGTCCGAGACGCTGGGCGATCGCAGGCGGCAACGGCACCGGCACCCCCGCCACCCCGAGGAAGGCGCGGCGGACCTTTCCGTTGGAGATCAGTTCGCTGATGATCCAGCGGGTGGTGCTGTTGATGGGGACCGCCAACCCCAACCCGTAACCAGCCACTGCGGTGTTGATCCCAATTACCCGACCGGCGGAGTCACTCAACGCTCCACCGGAGTTTCCCGGATTGAGGGCGGCGTCGGTCTGGATGACGTCGTCGATGAGCCGAACATGCCGGCCATCCCTGGCCGGGAGTGAGCGCCCGAGGGCGCTGACCACTCCGGCGGTCACCGAACCGGCTAAACCCATCGGGCTACCGACCGCGACCACCAACTGCCCCACGCGCAGCCGGTCGGCGTCGCCGAGTTCAGCCGCGGGTGCCGCGCCGGCTCGGGTACGCAGCACCGCAAGGTCGGAGAGGGGGTCGGTGCCGATCACGCTGAATGAGGCCTCGGTGCCGTCCCCGAACGCCGCTGTCCCACCCGACGCGTGGGAGACGACGTGGGCGCTGGTGAGCAGCAGCCCATCATCGGTGAACATCACCGCTGATCCGGCTCCCGTTCCGCGCGGGGTCCGCACGGCCAGACTCGCCACCGAGGGGAGGATCCGGGCGGCGACGGTGGACACGATCCGGCTGTAGGCGTCGAGGGCGTCAGCCTCATCGGGCTGGAGGTTGTCAGGACGGCCCGTATCAGTGGAGCTACTCATGACTTCCAGAACACGCCCGCAGGTCTTAAATACGCCCGTTTTGGTTTCTCTCTGAGCGAAAAGGGAGGGGTACGCGGATGCCGAGGTGGCGAGGTCGACGCGGCCGCGTACCCCTGGAGTGACAGAAAGCCACAGAAAAAGCGGTTCGCGCAGGATTGGGATGCGATCAGTCCGACGCGATCAGCCCGGTCATGTTGGCGGCCGTGCCACGAACGCACCGCTACCGCGTATGCGTCGGTGACGGGGTCGACGACGGTCAGCGGTCAGGGCTGCGACGGGGAGGCTAGTGGACGCCTGAATCCCCCGGCGCGGGCCGCGGCCACAGCGGCCTCGGCGGCACGATCGGCGGCGGCCTCATCGAGAGGGTACGCGGTGGTCAGTAGGCGGTAGTACAGCGGAGCGGAGACCGCGCGTACCACCTCACAAGGGTCGGTCCCCTCCGGGATCTCACCGCGTTCGATGGCTTGCTCGACGCAGGGCGCCCATTCCCGGATTCGGATGTCGTAGAAGCGGTGCAGGGCCTCGGCGGCCCGGGAGTCGCAGATGGCGGCGGCGATCACCGCCTTGAACAGGGCCCCCTGTCGAGGGTCGGCGAGGGTGCGCTGGACCAGCCGGGCGTGCGCCTGCATGTCACTGAGCAGGGAGCCGGTCTCGGTGCGCGGCAGGGACTGCGCGGCCATCTCTAGCAGCATGTCGGCCATCAGGCGGGTGACCGTCCCCCACCGTCGGTAGACGGTCGTCTTCCCTACCCCCGCGCGGCGGGCGATGTCGGTGAGGTCAAGCCGTGAAAACCCCACCTCGATCAGCGCGTCCTCAGCTGCTCGTAGCACCGCCGCCCGTACCCGCGCGGTACGCCCGCCAGGCCGAATGGTTCCCGGCTCCGCACGCTCAGAACCCATAACGGGTCTCCAGTTTCATTAGCTCCCCTACTCTGCTACCGTGGTAAGCGGTTAACGGGACTACAGACCCGTTAACAATATGTTTAGCGTACCCACCAGTGTCCGTACCCGCCGCTGACCTGCGTAGGCGACCACCCGGGATTCCACCCCCTCGGGCAGACGTCACCGCGGCTTAACGACGGGTGAGGACTCGGCGTGGAGTGACGCATTAACCGACGACGGCACGTCATAGGCGGCGTGGTCGCTTGGTCGTCACGGAAGGACTCAACATGGAATTCAGGCGCCTGGGCGCGTCCGGGCTCATGGTCCCTGCGCTCAGCTTCGGCACCGGCACTTTCGGCGGTCGTGGCCCGTTGTTCAGTGCCTGGGGCAACACCGATGTCCAGGAGGCCCGCCGTTTGGTGGACATCTGCCTAGACGCCGGGGTCACGCTGTTTGACACCGCCGATGTCTACTCCGACGGCGCATCAGAGGAAATCCTGGGTGCGGCGATCAAAGGCCGACGGGACCAGGTACTCCTCTCCACCAAGACCAGCCTGCCCACCGGTGACGGCCCACATGACGCTGGCTCGTCCCGGTCCCGCCTGATCAAGGCCTGCGAGGCCGCGCTCCGTCGACTCGGCACCGATTACATCGACCTGCTCCAGCTCCATGCCTTCGACGCTGGTACGCCGGTCGAGGAGGTGCTGTCCACCCTCGATGCCCTGGTGCGCTCCGGGAAAGTGCGCTATGTCGGGGTCTCGAACTTCTCCGGCTGGCAGCTGATGAAGTCGCTGGCCGTAGCCGAACGGTACGGGTACCCGCGCTACGTGGCGCACCAGGTCTACTACTCCCTCATCGGCCGTGATTACGAGTGGGAGCTGATGCCGCTGGGCATCGATCAGGGTGTCGGCGCGCTGGTGTGGAGCCCGCTGGGGTGGGGCCGGCTCACCGGGAAGATCCGCCGCGGTCAGCCTCTCCCGGCGCAAAGCCGACTCCACGCCACCGCTGAGCTCGGCCCACCCGTAGATGACGAGTACCTCTTCAGCGTGGTCGACGTCCTCGACGAGATCGCTAAGGAGACCGGCAAGACCGTTCCGCAGATCGCCATCAACTGGCTGCTGCAACGTCCCACGGTGGCGTCGGTCATCATCGGCGCCCGCAACGAGCAGCAGCTTAAGGACAACCTCGGGGCTGTGGGGTGGTCGTTGACTCCGGAACAGATCGCGCGGCTGGATGCCGTAAGCCAAAGGGACGCCGCCTACCCGTACTTCCCCTACCGGCGGCAGGAGGGGTTCGCCCGTCTCAATCCGCCGGTGGTCTGATGGCACGCCGCCTGGGTGACCTTGTGGCGCTGCCTGCGTGTGGCGCGGCCTAGGTGACCTCGTGGTGACTGGATCAGAGTGGTGACTGGATCAAGCCCGAACACCGGGCATGGTTCCTCATAAATCCTCGTATCAATCCCCGTGTACCGCCCTGCTGTCCCGGCCAGGGCAATCCCTGGCCGGGACATCGACGTCTCTTAAGCACGTTCGGCCGCGACAGGGACGTCGTTCTCCTGTGCCGGATAGATGTCGGCTATAGCTTGGGTACGCCTCGGCACACCGCGGTGAGGCTACCCAAAGCCGCTGGTCCCGGCTCAGTCGAACAGTCGTACCGGGTTGGTCAGGTCGGCGTAGACGAGCAGGCCACCCATCAAGATCATGAGCACCATGACGCCGTAGGCCAGTGGAAGCGCCTTGGCGACATCAACGTAGCGCTGAGGCCGTCCCAACAGCCGCGCTATGCCGTTGCGGATCCCTTCCCAGATCGCCCCGGCAGCGTGACCGCCATCCAGCGGCAACAACGGGATCAGGTTGAACATCCCGATCGCCAAGTTGAACGACCCCAGCAGCATGATGAACTGAGCGATCCGGTCACTCACCGGGGCGGGTGCGTCGGCGATCTCACCGCCGATTCGGCTAGCGCCCACGATCCCGACCGGGCTGTTCAGATCTCGCTCCTCACCGGCGAACGCCGCGTTCCACACGTCCACCATGCGTTCCGGCAGGTGGATGAGCCCGTCAAAGGTGCGCTTCACGAAGTCCCACATGGAACTCATCAGCACACCCAGGCCGTGCCGCTCGTTCTCAATGACCGGTTCGATCCCCAGGTATCCGACCGTGACCAGCTCGTCCGGGTCCTCGGTGGACTGCCGTTGGGTGGCGATCAGGTGAGGGGTCAGGGTGACCGTCTCACCGTCACGCTCGATGACCACCGTGACGGTCTCACCACCGGCCCCGCGGATCAGGCCGGTCAGCTCATCCCAACTGTCGACGGGTTCACCATTGAAGCTGACGATCCGGTCACCCGGGGTGAAACCCGCCGCGGCGGCAGGCGAAGGCGGGTCACTCTCCAGGCAGGTGGAACGCTGTTCGGTAATCGGGATCACGCAGTCAGGGACGGCGTTGACCACCGGCTGTGGGGTCGCCACCCCAAAGCCCATCAACACAATGCCGAACAGGATCATGGCGAGCACGAAGTTCATCGCCGGCCCGCCGAGCATGATGATGAGCTTCTGCCACCACGGCTTGCGATAGAAGACACGGTCAGCGTCCCCCGGTCCGATCTCCTCGCTCACCGCGCCCCGGGCGGACTCGATCATGCCTTGAAACAGGCCGGTGGAGGTGGGACGGAGGTGGTGTTCATCCTCCATAGGCCGCGGCGGCAGCATGCCGATCATGCGGTTGTAGCCACCGAAGGGAAGCCATTTGATGCCGTATTCGGTTTCGCCCCGTCGCCACGACACGATGGTGGGGCCGAAACCCACCATCCACTGTGTTACGCGGACGTTGAACAACTTCGCCGGAACGAGGTGCCCCACCTCGTGCAAGGCGACTGACACCAAGATGCCGAGGAAGAAGATGACGATTCCTAATAGGGCGACCCAGCTCATCCGGCCTCTCTTCCCACATCCGGGCACACAGCCGCCGCCGTTAGTGCGACCCCCACGCGACTGTCCGGTGCTCGATGGTAGCAACCAGCTATATTCCTCTCCCTTCTCAAGATCTTCTGTGAGATCTCGTCGGTTACCTGCGCTGACCTGCTACTCCTACCCCTTTCCCGGGCTGAGCGCCCAGACAAAGGGCATCCCCCAACCGAGCTACCGTCGGATGCTCGTCGCAGGAATCAAGAAGCCCACGGCGGGACCGGTCAGCACTTTCGCGATGTAACCGGGTCGGTGCTCGACGTTCGGGATATCCGTCCACTCCGAGGAATTACGCGCCTGGAGTACGCGCCGTCAGCTCTTCTGTCTGCCACCCGGTGTTTTCCAGGAATCTAGTTGTCACGCCCAGCGCCCTGAGGAACGATCCGGACATGTTTGATCTTGGTTTGACGAATCGGGTCGCTCTCATTACGGGCGCCAACCAGGGGATCGGTGCGGCGACCGCACGGGCCCTTGCAGCCCAAGGAGCGGCGGTGTTCCTTACATATCTCCGCCTCGATCCAGCCGAGGCGGACCCGGTCTTCAAGCCGACGTACGGGGAGGCCAGGGCCAGGACCACCGACGAGGTGGTACGCGAGATCCGAGAGGCCGGTGGACGCGCCGAGAGCATGGAGGCGGATCTGGCCGACCCGACGGTGGTGCCGGCGTTGTTCGACCGCGCCGAGGCGACATTAGGTCCGGTGGAGATCCTGGTGAACAACGCCAGTGGGTGGCTGGCGGACACGTTCCTGCCTGACACGGTGGACCACTTTGGCCGTCGTCTGCAGCCGGTGAACCTGGACAGCCACAACCGGCAGTTCGCGGTGGACGCCCGGGCTCCCGCGCTCCTGATCGCCGAGTTCGCGCGACGCCACATCGCCCGGAATGCGACCTGGGGACGCATCATCGGCCTGACCTCCGGTGGAAGCGGTGGATTCCCGGGTGAGGTGTCCTACGGGGCAGCCAAGGCGGCGCAGGAGAACTACACGATGTCGGCGGCGGCCGAACTGGGCCGGTATGGGATCACGGCGAACATGGTGTATCCGCCGCCCGTCGACACCGGCTGGTTCACCCCAGGGGTAGAAGAGGCGGTACAGGAGTCAAGCCCGCTCCGGCGCGTCGCGACGCCAGAGGACGTCGCTGAGGTCATCACCCTGCTCGCATCGCATCAGGCACGGCACATCACTGGGCAGGTTATCCGGATGTCCTGATCACAACGTACCGTTCACTACGCTCCGCTATCAGGTGTTAGAGGCGACATCCCCACCCTTGAGCGAAAAGTTTCGTGGATCCCTTTAAGAAGGGTCCATCCTGCTCTACGCTCCCCTGTTAGGCGTGGGAGCGCTCCCACGCCTTCCTCGGATCCCCCCGATCATCGTGCGAGGAGCAGTATGAGATCCCCCCTCAGGGCTATCGCGGCGATTGGCCTGTCCCTCGCGGCAGCGTTCGCCGGCGTGGCCATCGCGACCCCCGCCCAGGCCCAAGGTCAAGTCATCTGTGAGCAGTACGGCTCTGCCCGGATTCAGGGCGGCCGGTACATCGTCCAGAACAACCGCTGGGGTGCTAGCACGGAGCAGTGCATCACCGTCACCGACAGTGGTTTCCGGATCACCACGGCCAACCACAACAACTCCACCAGCGGAGCGCCGGCCGCGTACCCGTCGATCTACATCGGTTGCCACTACGGCAACTGCACGACGGGCAGTAACCTGCCGCTGCAGGTCAGGCAGATCGGATCCGTACCCACCAGCATCAGCTACACCTACGTCAGTGGGGCGACCTACAACGCCTCCTTTGACATCTGGCTCGACCCCACCCCCCGCACGGACGGCCAGAACGGCACCGAGATCATGATCTGGTTCAACCGGCAGGGTTCGATCCAGCCCATCGGCTCGCCGGTCGGTAACGCCACCATCGGTGGCCGTACCTGGGAAGTGTGGCGCGGCAACACTGGCTGGAACGTGATCTCCTACGTGGCCCCGTCGCCGATCACCAGCTGGAGCTTCGACGTGCGGGACTTCATCAATGACGTGCGGTCCCGAGGCGCGATCACCGATGACTGGTACCTGACCAGCATCCAGGCTGGTTTCGAGCCGTGGATCGGTGGCGCGGGCCTAGCGGTCAACTCGTTCTCCGCCAGTGTCACCACCGGCAACAACCCCACCGGTGGCCCGACCGGGGGGCCAACCGGTGGTCCGTCCGCGTGCCGAGTGACGTACACCCCCACCTCGTGGAATGACGGCTTCACCGCCAACGTCACCATCACCAACACGGGCGGAAGCACGATCAACGGTTGGACGTTGACCTTCTCCTTCCCCGGCAACCAGCAGATCACCAACGCCTGGAACGCCACCGTGTCCCAGAACGGCTCGAACGTGACGGCGCGGAACGTCAGCCACAACGGTTCCATCCCGCCAGGCGGCAATGCGTCCTTCGGGTTCCAGGGCACGTACAGCGGGACAAACGCCTCACCATCCAGCTTCAGCCTCAACGGCACCGCCTGTGCTATTGGCTGATCGAACTCGCGTCAGCTGACCGAGCCGATGTCGACTTAATCGAACCTGCGCCGGCCTGACCGAGTCTGTGTCGGCTGATCGGGCCCACACTGGCTGATCCAAACTGACCGATCGTGGCGAGTCTTCGTGGCCGAAAGCGGCGAAGACTCGCCACCTCGCTTTCTCCTCCCCTGGCTCCGCTGGTTGGGCTGAAAGCCTTAATCATGGACGAAGCAGAACTCGTTGCCTTCCGGATCCCGCATCACCTGGAAGGATCCGGCCTCGTCGGTCACGACACCCCCTATCCGCTCGGCTCCTAAGGCCAGCGCCCTGGCGGTCGCCGCCTCGATCTCGTCAACCTCGATATCCATGTGAAGCCGGTTTTTCGCCGTCTTCGGTTCAGGTACTGGTTGGAAACCCAGCCGCGGAAACCCGGGTGGTGTCAGGTACGACCACCCATGTGGACGGTCGACCACCTCGCCACCGAGCAGGGCGGCCCAGAAGCGCGCGAGCTGTCTTGGCTCTCGACAGTCCACAACGATTTGACTGAGGCCGGCATGCATCCTCGAGGGTATGGCGCTGTCGCGGCTGTCTGTCGCGCCGGCATCGGTCGTGGTCAGGCGTCACGGCGGTCTATACCGAATTTGCCCGCCATCCCCACCCTGCACCGGGGCGCTGGAGAGCCTGACGGAGCGAGAACACGAAGTGTTGACGTTGCTCGCCCGTGGTCTTTCCAACAGTGAGATCGCTGAGCATCTGCATCTGGGTCAGGGCACGGTGAAGACCTCCGTCAGTCGGCTGCTCAGTAGGTTGCAGGCGCGGGACCGGGCCCAGCTAGTGATCGCCGCGTATGAAACTGGTCTAGTAACTCCGCGCCGGGCCTGTGCTGGAGGCCCCGGTCCCGCATGAGGTGGGGTGCTTCGATTATGAGAAAAAGGAGCTCCTTAATCCAGATCCACCTGATTGAGAAAAACACAGACATTCATCTATGCGGCAGGTAAACGTCGCGCTCAGCAGGCAAAATCAACAAAGACAAATTTTTCTTTAGATAAATAAAGGGAAATCTAGGCACTAAATCGACATAGTCGCACTATATACAGCACATACGTCACGTATTTCCGCAGTGCAACATCGCGCCCGTTCCTCCCCAGGAACGCACGTCCAGCATCCCCATGGCCGATCGCGTTCGTACGATGCGGGCGGTCAGGCGATACGTATCACCTAGCCATCTCACCTAGTCATCGCCTACGTGTCGGATGTTGGACTCTTCAACTCATATCGGCACATTGACCTAGGGGTTGACCGTCGGTAGGGTGAAGTTGTTCGAACATTTGTTCGACAGTGGAAGTCGGCTACCGCGCCACCGACACCACACCACCGAAGGCTCGGATCGGACGCCTACCAGGAAGGGGACCACGTCATGGGGGATCATGCGCGTCCGTCACCACGGAACAGCACTATCCCGGCGACTAGCTCACCCGCCCCTACCCCTGACCACCCGCTGTGTAACGCCTTTTCGTGGTGCACCGGCCACCACACCCCCGACTGGCCGTCGCACTACGGCGAGGCCACCACATTCACCCTCGAAGACACCACGGTCGACATTCAGATCACCATGTTCGACGCTGGCCACCCGTCGGTCAGTGTCCACATGCGGGAGCAGGAGTTCGCGGAAGCCATCGACCTTCCCCCGCACGCCGCCGAGGCTTTGGGGCGTCTCCTGCGTGGTCTCGCCGAGCTCGGCTCCCAGCACGTCTCGGCGCTGGGCACAACGCTGATCACGCTCTCCCAGCAGGCGTTCGCCGCTTCACAGTCCACACCAGAAACGTCCCTGAGTTTCCCCTCCCTCTCGACGGACGTGCTCTCCCCCACGCCTTCCTCCTCCACCCCGTCAACGCCACGCCTCGCCCCCACCACGACAGACGCGACCCTCCTCACGACCACGATCCCTGTGGATACCGCCGATCCCACCTCGCCTACGGTCGAAGTAAGCCATGACCACCGTCGTCCACGCGTGATCCTCACTCTCGGCAGCCCACCGGCCGAGCCTGGGAAACACCATCGGGGGCAACGCGCCGAACTCACCCTTGATGAGGCCCATCGCCTCGCCGAGGCTCTGCGTCACGAGGCCGCCCTTGCGCTATCCGCCCGTCAAAACCGCCGGTTCACCGAACAAACCGGTCAAGACCACCCCGCCTGGTGCATCATCGCGCTTCACAACCCAGCCACCATGTGCTGGTGTCACTACGCTGAAGGCCTCCACCTCGCCGCTACCGCCGGCCCATACGAGGCCAATGACAGCGGCGCGTCCTTCCCCCGCCTGGAGGTGTACGCGGCGGAGCAGGTAGACGGCACCCCAACCGTCACCGTCTCGATCAACGCTCCCGACGGGTGGGTTGAAACCCAGTTACGCCCTGAAGAGGCCCGTGCTCTCGCTACCGCTTTGATCGCCTACCCCGATTCCGCACGGATCGCCGGCTGACTCTTCCCGCCCCTCCCGGTGCGGCGATCTCTACAAACGCCACTCCATACGCGACTGGCCCGAGATCGCCGCACCGACCTCTCCGCTTTCGCCTGCTGTTTTGTCCTCGTAGCCACGTCGCCTTTGCCAGCCATCACGACGCGACACCGCGCCCCGACGCCCATCCCGGTTGGGGTCATAACCGGTTGGCGTTATAAGCGGCCTGCCAGCCGCCGTCGGAGCCTGGTCCCAACACCCTCACATGCTCCTCTTGACCTCAACAAATGTTGAGGTTTTAGCGTTCCTTGTGGTCGTCGTGACCAGCGTGGGCACACAGGACGAACGACCGCATCGAACAGACCGCTCATTCGAGAAACATGCAGTAGGTGGAGGCGTGAGGATGACCAAGCCCATTCGACTGGCGGTCATTGTTGGCAGTGCACGAAAGGGGCGTTTCGGTCCAGTCGTAGCAGCCTGGTTCACGGATCTAGTACGGCAGCGTGACGACTTCTCCGTCGACGTTATCGACCTCGCGACGGTCAACCTGCCCTTCGATCTGGATCCGACGGGCATAGATTCGGGTGATGGCCCGGACAACGTGGCCCCCAGGCTGGACGCAGCGGACGGATTCGTCATCGTTACCCCTGAGTACAACCACAGCTTCCCGGCGCCGCTGAAAAACTTCATCGACTGGCACCCGACGCAGTGGCAGGCCAAACCCATCGCTTTCGTGTGCTATGGCGGCGTCTCCGGTGGCCTGCGCGCGGTAGAACAGCTCCGACAGGTATTCGCCACACTACACGCCGTCACGATCACAGAAACCATCAGCTTCCACGGGGGACAGCAACGTTTCGGCCCAGACGGGCAACCGATCTCGTTGGAGGAAGCCGAGGCAGCCAAGCGCCTGCTCGACCGGCTCGCCTGGTGGGCGGTGTCGTTGCGCGAAGCCAAGGAAAAACGCCCCTTTGCCGCGTAACTCCTTCAGCGCCCCATGAAAGCTCGCCAGTGGGCACTCATAAAGAAACGAGGTATCCACAATGGAGCTTCTTCCTGACGTTGCCCGCCCCGACGCCAACGTCATCGTTGTCAGCGACTGGATCGTTGGTACTCCCGAGAGGCAGCAGAAGGCCGCAGACGCCCTAGCCACTGCATGGTCCTCCTCTTCAGAGGAAGCCGAGAATCAGTGGCCTTCAGATCTGCTATCTCTAACCTCTCTGTTGAGCGTGGACGGAAAGTCCATTCTCAACTATGAACAATGGACACAATCCGACGCGTACCATGCCTTCAAAGACTCCTCCTGGCCCGATCTCATCGAGAGAATCGACGCCGAGGTCCCCGGCATTGAGCGTCCTGGCGCGGTCCTATACGAGCTGTATCGGAGCTTTAGCCGCCCGCACGAGGAGACACCCGGTTGCATCGTCGCCATCACCATGGCCACCGCCGATCACGCTGCGGCCCGGCGCTGGGTGGACGCCGTCCTCGAAGCGATCGAGGGTGACGGCGGGCTACCCCCGGGTGGGCTGAGCGCCCACTTCCACATCAGCCGTGACGGCACACGCGCCTTCAACTACGCCGAATGGACATCGGTGGAGGCCCACCAAGCCGCTCTCGACGCGGGGGATAACGGCATTTCGCGTGGCCCACTGTGGAAACGGGTACAGAACATGCCAGGCACTCGTTTCCTCAGCCTCCGAAGGCACCGTCCGTACCGGTATGTGGCGGCCGAGCCGTCGACGCGGGGCACCCAGGTGTGGGCCCGCGACATAACGTGACCGGCCCGACCGGTGTGTGACCCCAAGGCCCGGTGGCGGCGAGCTACCTGACAACGCGATGATCCTCAACCTCGCCGCCACCGCTCGCATAAGCAATGGGGTACGCGCCCCCGACCCGTAACCGCAGCGCCGCCTTACTCCGCTTTCTCGCCCCGACCGTTGGCCTTGCCGACCAATGTCCGGATCGTCTTGTCAGAGGCTCTCAGTACGGTTTCGCTCACAGCGCGTAAGACCTCCCCGGTAGGGGGCGAGGCTGGGAGTCTGACACTATGGCGCGACGAGCTCGACGAGACGGACCGAAGAGCACCTTTAACCCCCTGGTCTGGGGGGTGGTGGGCGGCATGATCGCCGTGTACTGGCTGCAGTTGGCGGTCGAATGGATTAGCCAACACCGGATTTGGGCCGCGCTGATCGGGATTGTGCTCCTGAGCATCACGGCCGCCGTCGTCAAAATCGTCGTTTCAACTCGTCGGGCCGCCGCCGCGCGTCAAGCCGCCCTGGAACGCAGCATCAGCCACACCGATGACATGACAGGCCCGCAATTCGAACAATGGGTCGCGCGCCTGCTCACCCGCAGCGGCTTCACCGAGGTTCAGGTACGCGGAGGCGCCGGCGACCTGGGCGCTGACATCATCGCCGTGTCTCCTGTCGGCCACCGCGTCGTGATCCAGTGCAAACGCCACCGCAGAAACATCTCCAGCCCGGAAATCCAGAAGTTCGCCGGCACCTGCCGATCCATCCACAAGGCGGAGATCCCCGTCATCGTGACAACCGCCGGCTTCAGCCAGCCCGCCCGTGACCTCGCCGCCCAGCTCGGTATCGTCCTCATTGACCGGGATCAGTTGGCCGCCTGGGCGGCTGACGACATCCCACCGGCCCGCTTCACCTCTCTGTCGCGCTAGCCCGGCCCTGGACGAGCAACAGACTCAAGGCAACGGCGGCGACAAGGAACAGCCCAACGCCCACCTCGCGTAATAACGCAGGAGAGCCATCGACGCAGGAGAACATCGATACGCCGAAGCGAGCTACCTCGTCTCAGCGCGGGCTTGAAGCTGGGCTATCCGTTCCAGGAGCATGGTTCGCTCGGGCGGAGTCGGAGCCAAGGTCGCGGCTCGTTCGAGTTCTTCAACGGCCTCGGCGTACCGCCCTAACCTCGCCAGCAGGTCGCCCCGGACCGCGCCGAACAGGTGGTATCGCCCCATCCGAGGATCGTCGCGGAGGGCATCGACGGCAGCGAGGGCCGCTTCCGGTCCGTCCAGGTGCAGCACCGCAACCGCCCGGTTGAGGTGGACCGTCGGTGACGGCACAAGCTGAGTTAGCGCGTCATAAAGCGCAAGGATGGTTTCCCAGTCGGTGTCCTCAAATCGGGGGGCACGAGCATGGCAGGCGGCGATGGCCGCCTGCACGGTGTATGGCCCCAGCGGTTTGCCGAGGCTTTGAGCGCGGGCGAGCGCGGCCAGCCCGTGCGCGATGAGGGTGCGGTCCCAGCGGGACCGGTCCTGATCCGGAAGCAGGACCGGTCGACCATCCGGCCCGATGCGGGCCGCGAAGCGCGACGCCTGAAGCTCCATGAGCGCCACCAGGCCGTGCACCTCCGGTTCGCGCGGCATTAGACCGGCTAGGATCCGCCCCAACCGCATCGCCTGCTCAGCAAGATCGCGACGGATCCACTGGTCGCCCGAGGTGGCGAGATATCCCTCGTTGAAGATGAGATAGACGACCTCCAAGACGGCGGACAGCCGTGTCGGCAACTCGTCAGCATCGGGAACCGCGAACGGCACTTGGGCCGCGGTGAGGGTTCGCTTGGCCCGGGAGATCCGCTGCCCCATGGTGGTGGTGGGCACCAGGAACGCCCGGGCGATCTCCTCGGTGGTAAGCCCGCCGACCGTACGCAGGGTCAGCGCGGCCCGCGACTCCTGGGACAGGATCGGGTGGCACGCGGTGAACACCAGCGACAGCAGGTCCTCATCCGCCGCGTCGGCGCTGGAGCCGCATGCCTGTTGTAGGTCCACGGCGAGCTTCGCGTACTTGCTGTCGCGTACCTGTTCCCGCCGGATGAAGTCGATGGCGCGGCGCCGCGCTGTGGTTATCAGCCAGGCGGCTGGGTCATTGGGAATCCCCTGCCGTGGCCACTGTTCCAACGCGGTGAGGAACGCGTCCTGTGCGACATCTTCAGCCAGCCCGATGTCTTGAACGAGACGGATGAGGGAGGCGACCACACGGGCGGAGTGCATCCGCCATACCGCCTCGACCGTACGCCGCACATCCACGCCCATGCGCGCCTCCCGTCACCGCCGGTCCTTAACTCAGTTCTCCCCGCGCCGCGCCTTCAGCTCAGCCTCAAGGCGCTTCTCCCGCTCTCGAATCTCCGGGGTGTACGCCTCACCGAAGTCCTCTTCCTCGGCGTACGGGCGGATCTCCAGAATCTGCGCCACACTCGAGTCCCGGTCAGAGGGGCACTGCTTAGCCCACTCCAGGGCCTCTTCCAGCGAGCTGACCTCCCAAATCCAGTAGCCGCCGATCACTTCCGCAGCCTCGGTAAACGGCCCAGTGACCACAGAGGTCGTGCCGCCCTGCCTGATCACCTTGGCACCTGCGGAGCTGGGCTTCAGCCCGACCCCGTCCAGCATGATCCCCGCCTTGACCAGCCGCTCGTTGTACGCGGTCATCGCAGCGAACGCCTCTTCCGTCGCTTCAACCTTGTCCTCGTCGGCACCGACGGTCTTGATCATGACCATGACCTTCATGACTCGTCCTCTCATCAGGCCGCCGGACCGGTCCCGGCGGCGTCGTCACCTCAAGGTCGAATGAGCATCGCCTCGTTTCGACATCGCCTCGGATTTTTTTCACGGCCGTCTGACAAGGCATCACATGCGCTTCAGCTGGATGCCGCCCCGCCACCGGTCGGCCTATCGATGGCCTGCCTGTGGGGTGTCTGATATGGGTTGTCTGATCTGGACCGGCCGTATTAAGTTGCGGGTATGTCCCACGCTGACGAATCGCTCTCCCGCCGGTTACCCGATCCCTACGCGGATTCCACCGCGGTCCCTGGACTGGCTCCTCCGGTAGGCCCCCCGCATCCGCTGCCACCGGCGGAGAATTTGTACGCCGTGGTCCTGGTGCGACGAGTCGGCGGTAAGGCGAAGCGTGAAACGGTGGCGTGGGTGCCGGATCGGGCGTACGCGCGTCTGATCGCGAGTCTGCTGCTGTCGCGTCCGGGTTCCTCTCACGAATACGCGGAGCTGTGGCGGGAGGGCCAGGGCGGAAGCGAGATGGTGGTCTGCGCCTCCCGGTCCTCGGCTAGCCAGGTGCTCGATACGCAGCAGTAGCTGGACCGCCAGGACGACGCGGGCTGGACTGCCATAGCGGAACAGGTCCGTGACATCCCGTGACACCACGGACCTGACTCCAGATACGGGCCTGATCCTATGTATTAAGTGCCTTGAGAGCCGTCAAAGGTTCACTTCGATTCAGTATCGCGATAATTCGCGCGATTGCGACGCCGACGCGGCCAGCTGCCCCAGCCGGGTACGCGGCTTCAGGCTTGGGTACGCGCGCCAGCTCCAGAGATCGGACGCGCAGCTAGACCTTGATCTGCAAGGAGACGAGTTCTCTACAGTGCTCTGCGCAGGAAGTAGTTCCAAGAACACCCGGGATCCTGCATCCGTGGAGAGCGGTCCGGTGACGCCGGTGCCACTCTGCTTCTCATCTGTCCTGACCTGTGCCTCCCTCTGTTAGGAAGGTCCGGCAAAATCCCACTGAGAAGCACGACGGTATGGCTGGTAGCGCGGTGGCTTATCCCGGAGTCGCTGAACAGCCGGCACACAGACAGTCACCCATAGTGACGCCGGATGAACCATAACTATTCTGAATATCGATATCAGCGTCGTGCTGACTGCCGTTAACCGCGTTCTTCTTCCGCTCGCCACTTTACATTGTCTGGACAGGCCATTGTCAAAACATACTTACGTGCTGCCTGTCGGGCAGTCTGTGGCGTTACACACGCTCGATCCAGACCACAGAATATTGGGTCTCCCCGCGTAGTCGAATGCGATAGCGTTCTCCTCATTCCGGTCCGGCATGTCCTCCTCGCAGCCGACGCCTCCCCTCACCAAGCCAGAAAATAAATGCACGCACCGGATGCCCCAACCCTACTTGGAGAGCACCTGGACGCGACGCATCCATCCAAGAATCGAAATCTAGATGCAGATATTCCGGGGATAGATTCCAACGAATCCATTCTGGTATCACTTCCTGACAAGTGATGCCAGTCTCCTGATCAGGTACCCACCTACCTGAAGCAGGTATTCCGATATCCGCCACGTATCGGGTGAGACGATCAGATACCGCCCGTACAGCACCCATGGCGCTGTTGAGCCTTTGTTCGGCCTCCGTCAACTGCCACACTATCTCTAAGGTGGCCGAGGTTGCCAGGCTCGCACTCAGTGCATGACGAGCGTCTTCAAAACTGTCTCTGCCATGTGCAAGATACGCCTGGATCTTTACCAATGAAGCGCGGATTCCGGCTAAACGTTCCCCGAAGCGCTGTACCAGGCTTGCCATCCCTGCCCCTCTCTCAAGAGGACAAGGATCCTATACTCTTTGTCTCATGAAGCGACTTAAGGTCTGCCCACTATCGAGAAACCAGCAAAAATTATGATCAATAATTGTTGATTATTTCACCTTCCAAATCACGTTTCATATGGCAAGCATGCCCGACGTTCATGAAGTTGTTTTCTGACAGGCCGCGTGGCTTCCGGCCGGGTTCACGGCCTGCTCCTCTCCAGTTCATCTGGTGTGCTGGCGGCGGCGCTGTTTTGCCTCACCGCTACAGCCCTGGAAGCAGCACGGCGGCTAAAAACATGACACACAGCCGCAGTCAGCTCGCCCACCTACTAGACACCTACCTACTGGACACCCAGCAGCGCAAGTGCCGCAGGTACGCGGGACGACGCTCGACCGCTGCCCCGCGTACCCGAGTTTCCTTCCTTATATGACTGTCCTACATGACTGTCCTGAAAGAGACGGCGACCGCCCTAGGCGCCCCACGATGAGTCAGTCACCCTTGACATTGACGATCTGCCGCAGGGTGTGCCGGACCTCCACCAGGTCCGCGGCATCCGCCATCACCTGGTCCACCGGCTTGTACGCCTGCGGAATCTCGTCGATGAACGCGTCGGTATCGCGGTACTCAATCCCGACCATCGCCTGCCGCAGCTGCTCCCGGGTGAAAGTCCGACGCGCCGCCGACCGCGAGTACTGGCGCCCAGCGCCGTGCGGTGCCGAGTGGAGCGACATCGGGTTTCCTTTCCCGACCACCACGTACGACGCGGTCCCCATCGAGCCGGGGATCAGACCGGGTACGCCCACCGCGGCGTTGATGGCGCCCTTACGGGACAGCCATACCTCCTTCCCGAAGTGGGTCTCCCGTTCGGTGTAGTTGTGGTGGCAGTTGATGGTCTCCACCCGCTGAACCGGGCCATGCCACTCTTCGAAGCAGGCCACGACGCGGTCCATCATCTCCTCACGGTTGAGCCGCGCGAACGTCTGCGCCCACCGCAGTTGCCGGATGTAGGTGTCGAACTCGTCGGTGCCTTCCTCTAGGTACGCCAGGTCCCGGTGGGGCAACTCGACTCCTCGCTTGGCTGTCTGCTCCTGGGCGACCGCGATGTGCCACGTGGCGATCTTGTTACCGACACCGCGGGAACCGGAGTGCAGAAACAGCCACACCATGCCGTTTTCATCGACGGTGACCTCGATGAAGTGGTTACCGCTGCCCAGCGATCCCAGCTGAAGCTCCCAGTTGGCCGCGTATGTCGCCGGGTCGAAGTCCATGGTGCTGGCGAGCTTGGCCAGCTCCTCGACACGCTGCTCCGCGCTTGAAGTCAGCCGCTTGTTGTATCCGCCGGCCGACAGCGGGATGGCCTGTTCGATAGCGATCCGCAGCGTGGAGAGCCTCCCGGTCAGCTCTTCCCGGTGGTACTGCGTCCGGACCGCGATCATGCCGCAGCCGATATCCACACCGACCGCCGCCGGCATGATGGCACCGAGGGTGGGGATAACCGACCCGACGGTGGCTCCCTTACCCAGGTGAGCGTCGGGCATCAGCGCCAGGTGCGGATAGATGAACGGCATTTGGCTGGTCATCTCGGCCTGGCGTCGGGTGCCGTCGTCCAGAATCGATGCCCAGTTGTACAGCCGCTCATTGATCCGCTCCACTGAATACCCTCCTTTGACGAGGTATCCGTTTTAGAACTAGTTGTTAGATCAGCCTGGTTTATGGCTTATTTCATCGGCTGCCCCGCCGCGGGTCACCACATCTGTGAGGCCTGCCTTATAGCCGAACCGGGTCGTGGTCGGGCGCGAGGAACATGGTCGGATATCGGCAAGACGCCGGGGCGGTGGAGCTGAGAGCATGCCACGGTTCCGGTGCCCGCTGTCATCCCGGCCACGCGTCGCGCTCATATAGTCGCGGTTCGCGGCGTGCGATGCGACTGTAATTTCCACTCTGGCCCATGTCGGGTGCGTACCCCACTGGACGCAAAAGAACCACCCAGCGCGGGCTCGATACGCGCCGTCCATACCCGGACAGGGCCCAAGAGCCTAGGCCGCGTCCTTGCGGCAGGGCTGTCCGGTGTCCCAGTCGACGGGGCCTCCCTGGTAGGTGTAGCCGGGGCGTCCCATCTCCTCAGCGAGACGGGCCGCGTGTCGCTCCATCAGCCGCAGTCGAGCGGCTACGGCGTCGGCGTACTCGCGCCGCCCCACCGACCGCCAGGTTTCGTCGAGTTCGACGGTACGCGCGGCGATGTCGCATAACGCCGCACGGTAGCCCTGTTCGTAGATGACGTCCGTGTACCAGTCCAGAAACTCCCGGTACACCTCTGTCCACGGTAGACGGTCACTCACGACGGCCTCCCCTGCGATGACATCGCGTCGTGATGCTCACCGCGGGGGAAGTAGCCGCCCGTGACGCGCTACCGCGACCTGCATCACCTGCCGCCCCCTTCTTTTCAGACTGCTCCTTCATGGGTAATCCCAGCAACCGTGGGTTGAGGAGATCGACTCATACGGTGGGAAGTGTCCGGATCAGGCACGGGTTCGGCAGCCGCGTGATCGCCAGGATGTCACACCCTCCCGCTACGAGAGCGGGTGGAAAGGAGAAGATCATGAGTCACGATCTGCGGGTGGAACGCACCCTCAACACCACACCGGAGCAGGCTTTTGACGTGTACACCGACACCGAAGCGCAGAAGACGTGGTTCGCGCTCGGTCCGGACGGCCCCGACGGCACCATCGTCGAGATCACCAATGATCTGCGGGTTGGCGGGGAGTGGAATGCCGCCTGGGGCGACACCCCCGACCAGCTGTTCCGTGAGCGGGGTGTCTACCAGGTGGTTGATCGGCCCCACCGGGTGGTGATGACGTCCACAGCGTGGGCCCCTGGCGAAGAGCCCGTCGAGTCCACGATTGAGGTGACCTTCGAAAACCTGGGTGACAAGACCAAGATGGTGGTGACGCAGACCGGCCTGCCGACCGCCGAGCTCCGCGACTTCATGGCCACCACCGGCTGGAACGGAGCCTTCGACCGCATCGAGCGTTACCTGGCGCTTCAGCAGCAGTCTCAGTGACTCATCTGGGTCCGGGCCGAAGGCGGTAGCGCCCCGTCTTCGACGTCCGACACTGTCGGGCTCTCCGTCATGGGCCGCACTGTCGGGCGCGGCGTTTGTCCACCCACCGGAGCCGTGGCCCGAAATACCCCTAGGAAGGGTGCTTCGCGCCTCGCAGGGTCGAACGCTTTCGCGGGCTTGAACGCTTCGGTGCCCTGTCGTGGGCTTGCTCGACGATGTCAGCCCACTCCGTTTCACGGTGGGGTGAGGGAACGCGTCGGCACGGCCTGCCCTTGAAACCCAACCCGCGCGTGGTCAAGACGAACGGGCCGCTACCGACCAGTCTTATCGAAGTATCAGATAATGCGTCAGCTGCCCGGCCCAGCCTCGCCTAAATTTAAGGTTCTTCTGATGGAGACCACGCGGCCATCGGGAATTGACCGTCGGGTTCCATGCCAGGCACCGACCGTCGTGGGGGGATTTTCAAAACCTATCCCATCGTCGCTCAGAACACCGTCGGCTGCTTCTGCGAATAAGGCGTGGTGTGCCCTCACGGGACCTCCCGCGAGGGCACGGTGGAGCCATGAACAGTTCGCGGTTCATGACGGCGAGGTGGAAGAACGAACGGCCCCTGAGCAGGGAGCACTGAGGAACGGACTTCATGTGGTAGGGCGGTTCTTCAGGCCCCAGGGCCTGCCCTTCAAGACATAGGGTTGCTCTTCAGGGCATAGGGCGGGCAGCGCCTCACAGAGGTAGTTCACCGTACGCAACGGGCCCGTCTGCCCGCTACGACCGCCCTGCTCGATCCGCATGAGCGATCTGCCCTGATGAGCAACCCCTGCCGCCGCCATTCGTTTTTCTTTACCCCTGCCCCGCGAACAGTTTCCTCCGAAACATTTCGCGACTCTCTGTAATTACATGCGATTACATAGAACTGTCGAGAATGCCCTGGGGTACGCGCGCCAGAAAGAAAAGGGTCTGTGATCATGTAAAACCAACACGGCGCGTGTGAAATGAGTGACAGAACAGCGAAAGTTACCGCGGGATCACGGTAAAGTAGTTTCGGACGGAACAGGACTCGACCGGCATCGAGGACATCCGCTGTTCTGCTCGGCAGCGGTGGGGATATCGGTGGGGAGGATATCGCCCCGACTACGGAACAGCGGCGCCGTGTCGGCCGATCAGCTGCCGGGGGCGATCGGCGTACACGGTGAACACAGGCCGGGCACGGTGCCACTCAACGCACGTTCAACACGCCCATTGTTGGAACCGAACGCTCCGCCAATCCGATTCGGCGTACCCCCTCAATGATCCATCTACTCACCAGAAGCCATGACCCGGCCGCCGTATCGCTCGGCCGTGGGTTCTCAAGACAGATCACGACGCTGGCTGCTTACGCCGAATGCACACGCCGGATGGCCGGGAAGCTGGTCAAACCGGTGGGTAATGGATCGAGACGGCGGGTACTCGACCGGTGGGCCGTCGGGTCACATGGGCGGTCGGGCACGTCGAAGTGAAGGTGGGTCACGGTGCATCTGGTTCAACCACGACATCACATCTCGCTCCAGGACTACGAGAATGTCGCCACCTTGAGTGTCACCGTCCGCGATCTGCGGCAGGAAGTCAGCAACCTGATCCCCACGCTGGGAAACCGTCGGGTGTGGATGGTGAACAGCACCGCCCGCGGGGGTGGCGTGGCCGAGATGATGCCTCCCCTGATCACTCTGATGCGGGACCTGGGGGTTGAGGCGAACTGGCTGGTGATGGATGTCGCGGACCCCGCGTTCTTCCGACTCACCAAACGGATTCACAACATGATCCATGGTGAGGGAGCCACCCACGTAGACGACGCCGACCGGCAGCTGTATGACCAGATCAGCCAGCACACCGCCGACGCGCTGGAGCAGTATGTGTCCCCGGGAGACGTGCTGGTAATCCACGATCCGCAGCCGATGGGGGCGGGCGCCATCGTGCGCAGACGGATGGATGTCGCCGCGATCTGGCGATGCCACATCGGTCTCGATCAGGAGACTCCCCATACCCGTGCCGCCTGGGAGTTCCTCGGCCGCTACACCGACGACTACGACCACGCGATCTTCAGCGCCCCCGAGTACATCCCGGGTCCGCTGACCGGTAAATCAACGGTCATCTATCCCACGATCGATCCGCTCAGCCATAAGAACCGAGAGCTGCCGATTCACAAGTTGGTGGGGGTCCTCGTCAACGGGAGCCTTATCCAGCCCTTCGGGCCGGTGCCGACCGAGCAGTTCCCAGAGCCGGCGCGTCGACTGCAGTCGGACGGCACCTGGGCGCTGGCCTGCCAGCCGGAGGACATCGGCCTGCTGTTCCGGCCCATCATCACCCAGGTATCTCGCTGGGACCGCTTGAAGGGCTTTCTGCCCTTAATGGAGGGTTTCGTCACCTTAAAGCAGGATCTCACCAACGGCACCGTCCTGGAGAGCCGGTACCATAAGACACTTCGTCTGGCGCGACTGGTGCTGGCCGGCCCGGATCCGGACTCGATCCAGGATGACCCAGAAGGGCAGGAGGTGCTTAAGGAGATCTGCCAGGCGTACCTGAACCTGCCGCCCGCCTTCCAGAAAGACATCGCGATCATCTCGCTGCCGATGGGGTCGGCCAAACACAACGCCCTGCTGGTCAACGCCCTGCAGCGCTGCTCGGACATCGTGGTGCAGAACTCGCTGCGTGAAGGGTTCGGGCTGACCGTCACCGAAGCCATGTGGAAACGGGTGGCTGTGATGGGGTCCCACGCCGTGGGGATCCGGCAGCAGATCCGGCCCGGACTCGACGGCTGCCTGGTGAAAGATCCGGAAGACCCCAAGGAGATCGCCTCGATCCTCGGCGAGCTGCTACGGGATCACCACAAGCGAGAGGAGCTGGGGAACAACGCCCAACGACGCGTCTACAACGATTTCTTGATCTTCACTCAGGTACGCCGCCTATTCGAGGTGATCACCGAGGTGGTTGAGGCGCGCTGGTCCTAACCCCATCCTGACCCTGTCCTAAGCCGCCGAGTCCGCTAAGGCCGGCGGCCCTGAAGCCAAGAAAGTCCAGTTCGTCTCAGTCTGTCTAAGTCCCTGTCCGTCGCCGCTGTAGCCGGGGTGGCTGTGGGCGACGGAGTGACCGGCCTCCTTGGCTCTGGAAGCCGGTCGCGGATGGGGATAAGTGCCCGTGATCTGCGAGGCTGTGGATCTGCGGGGCCGTGGTCTTGCGCGGCCCCGCAGATGGCGTCTAGCGGATCCGGGGGCGGATGGGTATGTTCCGCACAAGCAGCCAGGTAAACGCCGCGCCTACCGCGAACGCCAGCAGACTCAACCCGATCGCCGAACCGACTGAGGTGGTCTGTGGATCGTAGATACGGTCCGTAAACGGCAGGTCCCCCATCCCGGTGATGGGGCCAAGAACACTAAGCAGAACGATCCCCAACACGATCGCTAACACTGGTGAGACGTCGTTACGTCGTAAGGCCGCTCCAATGAACGCCCCGGTGATCGTCCACACCGCGTACAACCCCCACCAGCTGTAGATGATGAGCGGGATGTTGAGGGAGTCGAACAGTCGGTCGTCGATGAAGGTGTGGGACCACCCCATCAGGTTGTAGATGAGGTGTTCCAGGGCGTACCCCAGCGCCATCAAAACCGCCAGGACACCCGAAGCGACCAGCACGAACAGCGTGGCCTGGGCCGTGAAGGCCCGTCGGGTCCGGCCGTGCATAACGCAGGTCGTCAGCAGTTCCCGGGTCAGGTAGGTGCCGTAGAACAACGCCATCCAGCGCAGCAAGGCCGCCGAGTGATCCCACACGCTGACGCTGATGTCGACGAATAGGGCAAGCACCGCCGTGATCACCGTGAGGAGCGCCGCCAGCGCAACCCACAGCAGCATTAAAAATGGCAGATGTCCGAAGAACAGCAGCACGGCGATCGGCCAACGTTGCTGGAGCTGTCTCATCGCGACTCCTCGACGGCCCCGGTCAGGTGGATGAATAGGTCCTGCAAAGCGATCGGCTCCATCTCCAAGCCCAGGTTCTCGGCCTGGCGGCGGTGCAGATCGGAAAGCTCGCCGTACACGGTGACGCTCTTGATACGGCCCAGGCGCCGCTCCGCCAACACGTTCATCCCGAATACGAACTGGTCGACTTGGTCCGCTGGTCCGGTCACCGCCGCACCCCGCGACCGCAGCGTGTCGGTGTCCTCATGCAGCAGCAGTCGACCTTCGTGCAGGATCAGCACCTCTTCGAACAGCGTGCTCATCTCTTCGATGAGATGTGTGGACACGATGATCGTGCGAGGGTTCGCCATGAAGTCGTTGAGCAGCTCCTCCTGAAAGAGCGCGCGGGAGGGAGCGTCCATACCCAGATGCGACTCGTCGAAGATGGTCAGCGGTGTCCGGCTGGCCAGCCCGATCGTGATCCCCAAGGCTGACCGCTGTCCCCGCGACAGTTGAGAGACCCGTTTACGCATCGGGATCTTGAACTTCTCGAGCAACCGCTCGGCGTACTCCTGATCCCAGGTCGACCGCAGTACCTGCGCGATCTCCATGACGGTCCTGACCGTGTCGGACTGGTCGCCCACATCGCCGCTGTCACGGATCAGGCAGATCCGGGACACGGCCCGAGGGTTTTCGAACACCGGCTGCCCGTCCACCAGGACCGAACCGGAGGTGGGCCTGATAAAGCCCGCCAGCATCGATAACAGGCTTGTTTTACCCGAGCCGTTCCGTCCGAGCAGCCCGTAGATCTTGCCGCCCTCCAGATGACAGGTCACCCTGTCCACCGCCGTGGTGTCCTCGTAGCGGAGCCTCAGTTCCTCCAGATCGATACGTGATGTCATCGCTCGTCCTCGTCCGCGTGCCCGGACTTCGCCTTCTCTTCGTCAGAACGGGCCGCCTGTTCGATTCGGGTGATGATGTCGGCGAGGGGAATCCCGATGACCTTGGCCTCAGCCACCATGGGATCGACGACATCGGTGAAGAAGCGTTCCCGGCGCTGCGCCAAGAGCATGTCGCGGGCGGTCGGGCTGACGAACATGCCGATCCCTCTCCGCTTGTACAGAATCTTCTCTTCCACAAGCTGTTGGAACGCTTTCGCCGCAGTCGCCGGATTGATCCGGTAGAAGGCGGCGTACTGATTGGTCGACATCACCTGCTCATCAGCCCGCAGCACTCCGTTCAGAATGTCCGTTTTGATCTGCTCGGCGATCTGCCGATAGATCGGACTTCGGTCGTCGAACATCAACGCCCCGCCCAGCTTGTGGGTTCATTACTTGAGTAATGAACCATAGATCTTAAAGGTCGTCTCGTCAAAGCGGTAGCACAGAGAGTCACCCCCGCGTCCCGCCGTATCGCCGCTCCGGCGGGGCGGCACCCTGCCACGATGCGATGCGGTTGGTGCCGTTGACGCGTCCGTAAGGCCGTCAGATCCCATGAAGCCACCAGACACATCACGACGCATCACGACACATCGCGCCCCACATCGGAGCACGGCACATTACGCGAGGACGCGAAGCGCGATGTCATTCGAGTGTCATCCGGCTGCCATTCCCGAGGCTGTCGCCCCGACCACCGGCCTCTGAATCCGTATCGCTCCGTATCGCACGGGCTCATGCCACATTGGGCCGGCGTTGGTGACTGGGAGAAACCTGAATCCGTATCGCGCGAGCTTATGGGGTGACAGGCGCCCAGGCGCTGACCTACGAGCCGCTCCCGAGCCTCAGCGCCGTGTTATTCAACGGACACAGAGACAGAATTCTGGTGAAAGAATGACAGAATGCCAGAACGCCCCGCCTCAGAGGACCCTGATACGCGTACCGCCCGGGTCGTCGCCGCCGCCACCGCCGCCGCCCGTGCCCTCGGGCTCACCGTCACCCAGCCGAAAGTCCTCCATGACGTGTTCTCCGTCGTCGTTCACCTGGCCCCCTCACCGGTTGTGGCGCGGGTCCCCACCGTTCTGCCGCCCTCACTGAAAACTGACCTCGCCGCCCTGGCGACACGGCAGCGCCTAGAGCTTGACGTCACCGCGTGGTTGGCCGAGCAAGGCCACCCGGTGGTGACACCGAGTCCGCTCGTGCCTCGGGAACCGGTGCAGCGGGACGGCTTCTCCATGACGTTCTGGCAGCTGGTCGATCAGGACAGGGATGTTGAGATCGACTATCTCCACACCACCAGACTGACCGCGTCTTTGCACGCCGCACTGCGGGACTACCCCGGCGATCTGCCGTTTCTGTCCTCAGTGGACGCCACCATCCCGGAATGCCTCACCGCTCTAGAAACCCGCCCCGACCTCATCGAGGCGTCCGATCTGGACCGTGCCTGGCAGGAGTGGACGCTCCTGGAACCCATCGTGGAATCCCGTGCCCACTTCGAGGCCACGTTCCCCCACATCGATGTCCAGCCCATCCACGGCGACTCGCCACCGTTCAACATCATCATGACGACCAGTGGTGAGCTGTACTCCGACTTTGAGATGGTCACGCTCGGCCCGGTCGAGTGGGACCTCACCCTCCTCGGTCCCCAGGGGGAAGCCGCGTACAACACCGCCGCCGCACAGCTGGGTCTGCGTTCCCTCGACAAACGGGTGCTGCGGGTCATGGAGGCGGCACGCCTCCTCCAAGTCATCGCCTGCCTGGCGCTCGTCCCGCAGCTGCCGATCCTCGCCGACGGCCTGAAACCCATCATCGAACAGTGGCGGATGTCCCCGATCGCGGGCGGCCTGAACGAATGGCTGTAACAGGTGCAACGGGCCACTGTAACGAGCCACGAACCGACAATGCCGGGCGTACGCCACCACGGTACTGATCCCCGCTGACGATGTTTTAGCCTCGGACCCGGTTCACCCTGGCTCAAGGAATCAAGAATTCCCGCTGAGGAATCACACGCACCGACCGATAAAGGACGCGGATAAAAAAAATCCGCCGCGATAGTGGTGTGACGTGTCGAATAACGGATCCGCCTTTCTCATACTCCGCCTTAGGCATCGAAGATGCGACCACGAAAACGTATTTTTACGCAGTTGCTAAGCAGCAGAGCCGGCGAGAGGAAAAAGGACAACACGCACCTCAGGTATTCGGGTGCACGCCTGCTCGATGAGCGGGCGTACCGCGGCCCACTCCAGACCACCGTTCCCGCACCTGAGCGCCGGAACCGCGACCGAGCCGATGCTGTACCGTTCGATCACCTCGACAAACGCGCCCAGCCCCGCCTGGATCTCCTCCAGTCGTGACGGGTTGCGCCAGTGCCGCTTGGTCGGAAAGTTAATGATGTGCCGCCGCGACGTCGGTTTTCCTCGATCATCAACATTCCCTCGATCAAACATGAACATCCGGCCGATCTGCACCTCACCTCGGGCGCAGGCATCACGGTACGCACGGTAGTTCTCCGGAAAGACCCGCTTGAACTGCAAAGCGATGCCCTTACCCATCACACCCGCCATGTTCACGGCATTGACGAGGGCAGCCACATCAGCGGCGAGAAGATCACCATAGCCCACTTCAATCATTGTTATCCCCTCCCTGGTCGACGTTCGCGCCGTACCAGGAAGGTGTGACAATCCCACGCCCACCAATAACGCAAAAACTTGATCTCTCACCGCGCCTTCCTCAACGGCGCGACCACCCGAAAAGACCGAAAACGGCGCGTGGCGTGACACGAGCACCGTCCCGATGCCATGTCACCGCCCCCCACCGGAAACCAGCGTCCTGACCAGACGGACCCGCCGACTTCCGTGTCTTCCAGCGCTGAATGTCCGAGCGAACCGGTACGGTGTGCCCGTGACAGCGACGGTCGGGACGTCCCGGTGACGCCCGACTGAGCTCCAAAAGGCGCCCGAGAAGGCGCCCACGGCGGTCACGACGATCACGAACATTCACCCGCGTGGTCTGTGAGGGAACATCCGTGCAGAACGACACCGACGCGCGCCTGCGCCGCATCCGGGGCTCGGCACGACCCACGCGGCACAACGCGCGCACGATCGCGGCACTCACCGGTAACCCCGGCTGCTCCCGGCGTACCATCGTGGACACGGCGGGGGTAGACAAGGAGAAGCTCGCCCGACACATCGGCTTCCCGTCGCGCTTCGGCCAGTCGGAATTCGCGATCACACGGACCAACGCCTTCCAGACACTGCTACGGGCGGACGATTACGCGGAGCTGACACGGCTACTGCGAGAGGTGTTCCCGGAAGCTCCAGAGCAGATCCAATACCTCGACCTTGAGGCGACGGATAACACCGATGCTCAGGATCAGCGGTACGCCCGCGACCAAGCCCTGATCAGTCAAGCGATCGCCGGCAACACCGGCGCCACCCTCTTTGACCATCCACTGTTGTCCCTGAACGTCGCCGGTCAAAACGTCTATCTGGAACCCGAGCTCCTGGTGTTCCAGTACGGTGGCTCCGCGTACGTCGTCCAGGTCCGATCCTTCGCCGTGATCGACGGTCAAGCCAACGGTGAGAACGTCGGGCAAGCCGCGCTTCAAGCCGCCGGGTACGTCCTGGCGCTACGCCAGACCCTGGGCAACCCCGACGCGGCCCCACCCGAGGTGCTGCTGATCTGCCCGAAGGACTTCTCGAACGTCCCGACCATCACCCGGCTCGACATCCGTTGGCAACTAATCGCCGTGGAGTACCAGCTCGACCGGTTGACACACATCGACACGCTGCTGGACGCGCTCCCCCCACACCTGAACCTGGATCTGGGCCTGGACGCCTCCGGGAACCCCACGCGTCCGGCCACCGAACTGATCGACGCGCTCCGCCACCTGCCGGCCCGGTACTTCCCGGAGTGTCTGTCTAATTGCGATCTGGCGTTCTTCTGCCGCCACGAGGCCACCGGTCACACCGCGGCGCTCGGCAGGAGTGTGCGGGAAGAGTTGGGTGGAATCGAAACGATCGCCGAGGTCCTAGGGTTCGCCGAAGGCACTGTGGCCCCTCCAGAGGAGTGGGATGAGGCGGCCGCGCTGCTGCGCGGCGCGGCGTGGTTGTACGCGGAGAGCGTGGCGGCTGCTGCCTACTCCGGCGAATCCGCCGCTTTGGGACCCAGTCGGGACAGCCGTGAGCCGGAACGGGGCGTGTCATGAGCGTGATCACCGCGTACGCCCGTGCCCGAGCCGTGGCCGCCGGCGTCGCCCAACCGATCGCCACCGTCCGACACGTTCACCTGGCGGAGCGTCCGCTGGTCTTCGTGCCGCTGACTCTGGCCGGTGAGGCGAACGCGCCACTGGCCGCGATGATCGGCACCGATGCGGAGAAGCCGACCCTGCTGACGGTGCCGCAGCCCCGTAACCGAGACCTGCGTTTCGCGTTCGCCGCGCGACTGGCCGACATCGTGGTGCCCTATGTGGACTCATTCAGCCATGAGGTCGAACCGCTCCGCGACACCGTATGCGCCGTGGACGCGCCCCAACTGATCGTCCCCAACCCCATGGGAATCGAATTCACCCGACTACTGGGGCGTTCCACCCGTTTTCGCCGTACGGACGGGCCGTACGCGGTCGCCCCTGGCGTACCGCTGCTGGGGCGGTGGTTGACCTACTTCGCCGAGCGGGCGGAACACCCTGGCTCCTGCGCGCTCCTGGCACTCACCGACGCATTGAGCCTGCACTGGGCAACCGGGCAAAGCGCCTTGGAAGACACCAACCTGGCGGCCCTGATGGCATGGATCGATCCGCCAGCCGAATCCAGCGGAGCCCAGGCAGCGCGTGAAGCCGAAAACCCCAAGGTGTGGCCGCCGGCCGGTCCAGCCACCGATCCCGAATTCGACAACCAGGTACTGGCCCCATTGATCCGGGCCTACGACACCAGCGCTCCCGACTCGCCAGCGCGGCAGCGAGCCCTGGACGAGCTGGAGCAGGCACTGGCCAGCCAACTGGAGCCCACCTGGCACCTGATGTGGCGCGGCATCGCCCACCTGCGCTCCCTACCGCCAGGCGTCTCGGTAGCGGGCCGCTGGGCCGCGGACCGTCGCGCCTTCACTGACTTCCATCGTTACGTCAGTGAAGGCGGAGCGCCGCAGCCACGGCGGGACGGAGCGGTCGCCGCCGCGTACCGCCTCAACCTACTGGAGCGGGCCCGCACCACCTACGAAGCCGAACGCGCCTTCGACGACCCCTTGGTGATGGCCACCCACCGTCTCACCGGTGAGGCGTTCCAGGGCACCGTGGTGTCGGTGGACCGGGAACGCCGCGTCCCCAACGAGAAAGGCAACCTGGTCACCCGGCCACTGGTCACGGTGCACACCAAAGACCCGGTACGCCTCCCGGCCGGCGCGAAAGTCGCCGCGGCGACCCGCCGCTCCCAAACCGGCCTGATCGTCTCTGTCGAGACCGTCCCCGACGGGACCCTGGTGACACTAGAACTCAGCGGTGGCATGGGACGCGCTAAAGTCCCCCCGCCGGGCAGCGTCCCAGCCCTCGACGAACAGCTCTGCTACAGCGGGGTCCTACCGGAAAACATCCCTTCACCCGCACTCCCGCCGGTGGAGGAGACCCCGTGGACCCACGGCGGCCCCCCGCAACCATATGAACCGTCCGATGAGGACGCTGCAGAGGTGTGGGAATGACCGTCGATACCGCCTCACGTCACTCCACTATGTCCGGTCCAGCGCGATTTGATCCCGCCGCGGAGGCCGAACGAGCAACCCAGGCGATCCTGGCGGACTTCACCTCGGCCCACTACCGCGGCGTCGTTGTCGACTCCCCTCCCGGAGCCGGCAAATCCACCCTGGTCGTTCGTGCAGCCGCTGAGATCGCCGCCACCGGCGAGCCACTGATGATCGTCGCGCAGACCAATGAACAGGTCGACGACCTTGTCGACCGGCTCGCACGACGCCTGGCCCAAAACATGCCGAGCGCGCGCATTGGCCGACTCAGCAGAGCCGGCTACACGGCCCCGGACCGAATCGCCAACCTGCCTAACGTCACTGTGGACAGTGACCTCACCGCGCTCGGTGAGCCAACCATCACCATCGCCACCGCCGCCAAATGGGCGCACGTTAAAGACCGCACCTGGCGCTGGGCCATCGTGGACGAGGCGTACCAGATGCGCTCCGACTCCCTGCTGGCGATCGCGTCCCGCTTCGAACGCGCACTGTTCGTCGGTGACCCCGGCCAACTCGACCCCTTCTCCACAGTGGACAGTGACCGGTGGCGTGGACTGACCTGGGACCCGATGCAAAGCGCGGTGGCGGTACTGCTACGCAACAACCCCGACCTCCCCGTCCACCGCCTGCCGGTATCGTGGCGCCTCCCCCACACCGCCGAGCGGATCATCGCGGACGCCTTCTACCCCCACACCGGTTTCCGTTCCGGAACCGGACCAGGCGAACGTGGGCTGCGGCTGGGCACCGCAAGCGGCGGCTCGACGGCCCCGATCGACGCTGTCCTGAACGAGGCAGCAGCCTCCGGCTGGGGACTGTTGGAGCTGCCAGCGCGATACACCGTACGTACCGATAGCGAAGCCGCAGCCGCGGTGGCCGCGGTAGCGCGTCGTCTCATAGAACGCCGCGCCGTGGCCAGATCCGCTGATCAGGAACAACCGATCACCCCCCAACGGATCGCGATCGGCGCAGCCCACCGCGACCAAGTGGCGGCCATCCGCACCGCCCTCGGGAACCTGCCCGTTGCTGTGGACACCGCCAACCGACTCCAAGGACGCGAATACGACGTGACCGTGGTGCTCCACCCGCTGTCTGGGCGACGAGACGCGTCCGCGTTCCACCTGGAGAGCGGGCGGCTGTGCGTCCTGGCGTCACGCCACCGACAGGCATGCGTAGTGGTGGCGCGGGCCGGGATCCGGGAAGTACTGGACACTCATCCGCCCACTGGGCCGGTACATCTGAGTGAACCCGTGAAGTTCCCCGACGGCTGGGTCGCCAATCAGACCGTCATGGCTCATCTGGAGGCACACCGGGTTCGCGTGCGATAAGCCGAACCAGTCGCCAAGGCGATATGCACCCAGTGAGGACGCGTAATCACCGCCACTTTATCCACAGAACACCCCCACATGCGTGGGGAGGACAGGAAACGACCTGCACTTTTACATAGCACAGTGCATAAGTGGACCGCCCCTGTCCGCATACCGTACTCGCTACCACCTCCCCAAAGCAACATAAAAGTAACGTTTCTCAAGTCTGAGAAGGCTTGCTTACTCAAAAGCACACTCTAGTCACCGCTCCTCACAATCAATGTGGACGCTCTCTGTCCACTTTGCGGTTCCTGTCGAGGCCGGGATAGGAGCTGAGGAAGCAAGTCGCCTAATCACCTCACCACAGCATCCGCACTCGCCTGGAGTGGGAAGCCACCCTGGGCGGTGATCAGTCGATAGGCTCAGTGAGGAGGCGGCCAGCGTGTTCTCTGAGGCCTTTGTATCTGGCGTTTTTGGCTATGTCCCTCAGGTGCGCCAGCGCAACGTCGCCGCCGATTGTGGCCAGTACCTCCAGGCCGGTTACGGCTCGAGCGTGACTTCCCTCACCTGGCCAGGAAAGGATCAGTGGGGTCAACCGGCGTACCGTCTGCTCATTCCCAAGTAGGCCAAGTGCGTCGAACGCCCAGCGTTCTCGTGATGGTGTACCTGCGTTTTGCCACTGCTGGAACAGGGCCCAGGCGAATTCGGCCAAGCTCTCTGGCTCACAGGCTTCCTTCACCACCGCGACGCCCGCGTACGGCTCGTCGAGTCGGGAGAGGGCCAGCATGACGAGCAGGTGCTGGATCGCTGTTTTCGGTAGCGCTCCTGCTCCGTTCTTCAACCACACCGGGGGTAGCAGGGCCGGCTGTGCCCAGATAGGTGGTTTGGGGATTCGCGCGGGGAGCATCTCAAGCGGGTCGGTCCCGAGGAGGGTCTGCACCGCGGCTTCCACTCGTGGGCCGTAGCTGCTGGCGGCTGTTAAAACTGCGTCGGTGTTCCCGACGGCGATGGTGCGTAAGGCGTGCTCGGCGTGTCGCCGTTTGGCGCCTGTGCGTCCCAGTGCCAGTGGGATCAGGGCACGGGCGGCGGCTTCGGGATGGCGGGCAAACCAAGCTAGCGCGGTCGATCGGACAGCTTTTGAGCGTGCCCACTGCGCCATCAGCAGAGCGATTTCTGGTCCGGTGAAGGGCATCAACAGGTGGGCATGGCACACAGGGTGGCGTCGTGCCACGTCGAGTACGACGGGAAGGGCGGCCAGTTCGAACCGGGCTACCACGCTCTCCAGCCATAGGGCTCCGCTTCCCAGGAGATCCATTGGGCGCCACTGGTGGATGAGGGAGCGCGCGAGAGGCTCGGGGGCCTCCATGAAGAAGGTCCACTCCTCGTAGGGGGTGAGTTGACCGGCGCGTAGTCGCTCGGCCTTCAGGGCCCAGTCGGTGTCGTGCTTCCAGTACCTCTGGTGCTTTTGGCGCCAGTCGTCGCGCTCCCCCGGTTCCCATTTGATTGTCGGCGCGTCATCGCAGTGGAGCCCGGCTATCTGTGTCCGAAGTGTCTGCCGAGGTTTGGTCCATGGTGGATTGACGAGTGGGGCGGGTAGCGCCTTCGCTGGCGCTTCCACGATCGATGCTTTCTCTTTTCGGATTGTGTAGAGCCGTTTCGCTGCGGCTGGGCTCAGCGATGGCAGCACCTCATTGATCAACTCGGGGTGTGCCCTGGCATGGACTCGGAGCAGCTCACCTGGGAGCGGCTGTGCCCCGGCTTCGGCTAGCAGGCGGAGGGCTCGTCTGGGGAACCGTTTGGCGGCCTCGACCAGTGCGGGTCGGACGTGCTTGCTATTCACGCGGTCAAGTAGCGTTTGGAAGGCGTCATCGGTTGGTAGTACCGCGATGGCGGACAGCAGGCGCCGGATGTTCTCTACGTATTCCTCTTGGTCCAGCCATTCGATGAGGAATTCGAGGGCGTCTGATCCCAATCCTTCCACAAAGGACGATAGGACCGGTGTTATGTGGGGTACGGCGCTGCGGGGCACCTGGTCTGCGATTCGTCGGGCCTGTTCCGGGGTTCTTACCGCTGTGAGCAGGGCCAGTCCTAGGTGTTTGTCACCGGACTCGGCCACCATTGCGCAGTCGGCTTCTACCCAGTCGGTTTGGGTGGGGGCGAGGAATGATGTGGCTACCCGTTGGTACGCGGTGTACCGCAGCTTGGCCAGTACCGTGACGGCGGTGGCGTACTCTTCATCGGACACGGCGGCCAGCATTGTTCGGACCCGGCCAGGGACCAGCAGGAATTGCTGGTAGTCGATACCTAAATCCTTCTTGAGCGGTTTGCGGTATCGAACCGCCTGGGCGGGGAGGTTTCCGTCGAGGTGGGTGAGGGCCATGAGGTGGGCTGCCGCGCGTACCGCGAACGGTATGCCGTGTTGGATGATCCAGGCGTCGGCGAAAACCTCTTCTTCGTCCTGTCGGCGCCAGTCAAGTCCGTTTCTGATCGCGGCGATGACCGCGGCGGCGCCCACTGCGTTGGTTTCTCCTGCGAGGTACGCCTGTCCGGCGGCGGTCAGTTCTGGCGCGGTGTTGGGGTGTGTGAGAGCCCGTGTAATGGTGGTTCGGAATTCTTGGAGTAGTTCTTCAGCTCGGGTGACGGCGGTGGTCTCTGGCGCCCTCGTCACCACGCTCACGCCGTCTTTGCGGGGGTACCGGATCCGGTACCACGCCGGTGGCACGACGAAGGTGTTCTCGTCCGACGGATAGTCTACAGTAGACGGCATCTTGTCCAATTCTGTCACCGTACGTCACTATATGCCGGGATCGCTCGTTGGATCTACCTGTGGCCGGTGACAGCACATTGGCGATGTTGACCAACCTCACTGATGACAGAAGGCGGTCATACCTGGTCATCGCCAGCCCCCATGGCCGTTTCTTCCTCCCCGCCCAACACTGTCCCGACCTCGGGTCGAAGAAAACGGAAACCGAATATCAGGATCTGCTATTTGGAATCACTCAAAAAATCGATTGAAGTCTTACGAGGAGCGTTTGCGGCGCCGCGGTAGCAACCAGACGCCATCGCCTACGAAGATCTCGATACTCGTTGCCTACTCCTGACTCGCCCCCTATCGCACCTCACCCGGCGGTGTCTAGGTTCTCACGCCCCATTATCACGCTTCTTCTCTATTTCCGATGAATTCTCCTGTCACTTTGACCGTCCCTGGATAACGAAACTGAGACACTACAACCGCCGACTGACATAGATACGTCGATACCCCATACAGACTTGGCGGCTTGTCACCAATAGATCTATGACATATCGCGTGTTATATGAATACGACGAACTATCCGTAAAATCGATGGCACATACCATCAATTACGCGCTTCGCCTCGCGTAGGAAACACAGGAAGCACATAGCGATACCCAGGCCGCCTTGTCATCGACGGTCAGCTTGGTCGTGGCGCCCACACCGGAGGCTGTCGCCTCCCGGCCCGCTTCCAACCGAGGCGCAATGCGGAACACACAGTCGCCGCCGAGTCGAGCTTCACCCCTCTCTGAGCCCACGAGACATGGATCTGTGCCGATGTCTTAGGAGGAGATCCCGATGATTCGGGCTCAGCGAAGCGGGGTCGCCTCTGGTGAACCGGGCGTCGCGCTGCTCATCGCGCGCGAGCCTGATGGACGAGACGGGTCAGCCGAGGTGTCATCGGCTCGAGCCCACCTCTGGCGTCCAGTAATCCGAGTGTCGTGTTAGATCCGCCCATGGGGCGAGCCTGCGGTGACGCGTTTGCGCGTAACGCGGAGTGCGTGGGGTTCGTGGGGTTTCTGTGTGGGGTTTCAGGTCCGGGTGTGTGCGCCCAGCCCCGCCGCACCGTCGCCCTCAATGGGGTTCTGTCGCTACGACACCTACCACGGATTCAGGACCTCACCCGCTTCCCACATCGGACTCCTGGATGAGAACAGGGCGCCGGAAGGAAACGGGTGAGGATCCGGTTGGTATTCAGTTCAGTGCGGGCCAGTTGAAGTTTCAGTGCAGATCATCAGTTGAAGCCGAAGCCCCACGGCAGCGACGTCCAGCGGAACAGGTGGAGCGGCACGGCGTCGGCCAGCATCTGATACCCGGTCGGGTTCAGGTGCAGGTGGTCGCCCTCGTCCGCCTCCGGCCGCAGTCGGCTGGGGTCGGAGGGGTCACGGACCGCGCGGTCAAAGTCAATGACCGCGTCGAATCGGCCGCTGGTGCGGATCCAGCGGTTGACCGCCTGCCGCGCGGCTTCCCGGTGTCCTTCGGGGTCGTCGTACATGTCGTTGCCTCCGAAGGGCAGCAGGGTCGCGCCGTACACCCGTAGCCCCTGTGCGTGGGCTCGCACGATGATCTGCTCGTACGCCGCGATCAGGTCCTCCACAACCTGCTGCTGTGCCTCCTCGGTGGCCTCGGCCGTACCGATGTCGTTGATGCCTTCGAACACGATCAGCCACTGGGGTCCACTGAGCGCCAGGATGTCCCGGTCCATCCGGGCCAGAACGTTGGGGCCTAAGCCGTCGTTGAGAACGCGGTTACCACCGGCCGCCTGGTTCAGGACAGCGATATCGGCCGTGCCCCGATTCGCCCGCAGCCGCTCGGCCAGCCGATCCGGCCAGCGGTTGTTCATGTTGGTGGTGGAGCCTCGTCCGTCGGTCAGGGAGTCGCCCAGGATCGCGATCGCTGAGGTGGTGTGCCGCGCCCACACCTCAAGGCCGCTGATGAAGTACCAGTGGTCGGTGGGGGTGGCGCCGGGCAGATCCACGGCGTTGACGTGGTTGCCGGCCAGCAGGTAGGAGGTGGTCCGGGAGCCGGGGTGTGAGGTGATGTTGTTGGAGGCTTGTCCCTCGGCCAGGTACATCGTGATGGTGAGGTTGGAGCCCGGGGCCACCCGGAAGTTCAACGGGTCGGACACCATCTGTGCCCCGACCGGGATCACCACCGACTGCCGACCGCTGAAGGTCACCCGCCGCACGGTGCCCGGTTGAATCGCGGAGACGCCGGCTCGACCGCCTTCGGGCAGCGCCACGGTGACCGCGGTGATGGGAAGCGGCGCGCCTCCGAAAGCATTCGAGATCCGTAGCCGTATCTGATCCCCACCGATCGATACGTGTATGGTCTGCCGCAACGTGGCGTCAGCGAGCACCAGATTGTCTTGCGTGAACGGGGCCGGCGGCATGTTGTGGGGCTCTGTCAGCTGCGGCATCGCCGTCCAGGTGTGCACCCAGTGGCCATTCATGGCCGGGCCAATCTGTGGGGTGCCCCGTTCCGGCGCGGTTGACGCGTTCTCCGCCCACGCAGCGGTGATGACGGGTGTTATCACCGCGAGGATGACCGCGATGATTCCCGCAGCGAGGAGATCACGGATTGAGGATCTCCTTCTGCTCTTCGCGGACGCGTTGTCTTCTTTCATAGGCGTGCCTTCCCGCGAATCCGACGGATAGGCGGCGGCTCCGCTTTTGGGTCAATCGGACATCACTTTCCCCTGTCTTGACTCCACTAAGTGACACCGCCGCCTCATATGACCGAAAATAAAGTTAACCTCCCTGAAAACTCATATCAAGATAATCAGGTCGGCTATCCATATAGCTCGCGTATACATATAAAAGGGCAGCCTGAAATAAACTCCTGGGAATTCAGGAGTTATTTCGGCTGCCCTTATGGACGAGAACGATTCAGCCGCGTCGGGCGGGTCGTCCGAACCGCCATCCCTCCGCGCGGAACTCCCTGATGATCTGGTCGACTGCCGCGACGGTCTGGCTCCGGTCACCACCGCCGTCGTGCAGGAGCACGACGGCGCCCGGTGTGATGCCTTCCCGCAACCGGCGTACCAGTTCCTCGGTGCCCGGAGGTTCCCAGTCACCGACTGCCAGACGCCAGCCCAAGGGCTGCATGCCCAGCTCCGCCGCCACCTGCGGGGTCTGCCCCCAGCTGCCGTAGGGTGCGCGGAAGTAGGGGATGGGTGCCCACGGCACGATTCGGCGGATCGTGGCGTTCGTCTCCAGTAGATCAGCGCGGATCTGGGCGGGCGTCCACGTACTCATGTCGTCGTGGTGCATCGAGTGGTTGCACAGGATGTGCCCTTCCGCGACGATCTGCCGCACGATCCACGGGTACTGCCGGACGTGATCGCCCCACAGGCAGAACACCGCCTGGACACGGTGGCGACGCAGGACCCGCAGAAGCTCAGGGGTGTCAACCGGGTTCGGACCGTCATCGAATGTGAGGGCGATGACGTTCCCGCCCTGTTGCGTGGAATCGACGATGTTCGCGTTGGGACGCCCCGCCTGGACCGCACCCGTTGGGGTCAACATCCCACTCACCATAAGGCCAATCGCCAAGAACACGGCCGCCATGAATCGGCGCGACCGGTGACCTGGCTGTGTGGCGGCTCTGATCCGGGTCTTTGTTGTCATGTCCGGCCCTTCTCGCGGCGCTAGCCGTGGCCGCGTCCAGCGTCCTTCTCTCGTCGTTCTTCTCCGATCCGCCGTCCCACCGTCTCTGAAACTTTTCGATAGTGGCCCGAAATCGTTTCAAACCTAGAGAGGACGCGATATCACGTCAAGACACCGCGGACGACATCCCCGAGATCTTCCTCAGCGCATGGGATGTAAGTGGGTATTCCAGGAGGTAACTCTCATGTAGAGAGATCTCCGGTTATCGATGGAATCTCCGCCCCGTCGCCCATGATCAATAGCGAGGTCGCCCAGCTCACGCTCCCCACCTTCCGCCCCGGAAGCGGAGGGGGTACGCGCGTCCGCCCCATTCCTGACCGCCACGGCGTACCGCCCAGGTCGACGCCGCCGAGGCGTCATGACCGCCTCGGCAATCGCCTAGCCATTGCGACCGTCTAGGCGTCGCGCTCGAAGAAACCGGGCCGTCGGGCACCTGGATGACGGGGGTCAAAGTCGTCCGGTTCCCCCCGCGACGGTTGGACGCCGGGGGCACCAAAGCCGCGGGCACCAGGCTCTCGCCGGCCAGGGGGAACCCTGGGGTCTCGTGGCCCGCGATCACGCGTACTCATGCTTCGTGTGCTTCGTGGTCCGCCCTCACGGGAACCCAACTCCCACGGGCCGCTGCGTGAAGCACCCGGTTCCCGCAGCCCGCGGCCCGGCGTACCAGAGGGCGTACCAGAGCCCGATGGGCCAAAGCCGCGCTGGCCGGGTTCCCGCACACCAGGTTCCCGTAGGCCGGAGCTGCGCGCCTCAAAGCTCCGCGCCTCGCCTGAGCTTCGCGGCTCAAAGGTGCGGGGTCCACGGTCGTAGGGTGCCCCCGGGCCGCGCGGGGTTACCCGCGGCCCTCGCGAGGTGCGGGCCTCACGGCTACTCCTCCCCGAGTCCGCAGCCCGGCGACCAGCCGTGCCAGAGGCCCGTGAAGTCGAAAATTCTCGAGAATGAGGTTTGATGTCTGCGCCCGCGTCTGCGCCTGTCTCCGGGGATTCCTGGTGCGGGCTCTCTGACATAAGACCTGGCATAGGACGAGCCGCCAGCGCCGCCAACGCGGTGGTGATCGGCACCGCGGCGATCAGGCCGAGGGTACCCACGATGGAGCGCACGATCTCCTGAGCGACGAGTTGACCGGTGAGTACCTCCCCCAGCCCTTGGTTCCCGGCGGCGAGCAGGATCAACAACGGTAGAGAGGCACCGGCGTACGCCAGGATGATGGTGTTGATCACCGAGGTGATGTGAGCACGTCCGATGCGGGTGGCAGCGCGATAGAGATCGATGCTGGTCATCGCGGGATTCGCCCGGGCCAACTCGGTCACGGTGGCCGCCTGCGTGACCGCGATGTCGTCCAGCACCCCCAGGGACCCGATCAGAATGCCCGCCAGGAGCAGACCCCGCATGTCGACCCCGTGGACCATGCTCAGGTAGTTGGTCTGCTCATCGGCGACGCCGGTCAGACGCGTCAGGTTGGTCGCGATCGCCGCCAGCACCCCGGTGAGGGTGAGGCTGGCGAGGGTGCCGGCCACCGCGATGGAGGTGGCGGTGGTGAACCCGTGCGTCAGGTACAGCACCGAGAGCATGATCGCCGCCGATCCGACGATGGCGACCAGCAGCGGTGAGCTGCCCTCCAGGATGGCCGGGATGATGAAAAACAGCAGCACCGCGAAGGTGATCCCCAGCCCGCACAGCGCGCGTACCCCTCGCCACCGTCCGAAGGCGATCACCGCGCCGGCGAAGGCGACGGCTAACAGCCACAGCGGCCCGCCGCGCTGGTGATCGATGATCTGGTACGCCTGGCCACTCATCGCCCCCGGCAGGTACATCAGGATCACCGGGTCACCGGCCTCCACCACCGGCGCGGCGGGGCCGTTGGGGACGCTCGTGGTGATCTGCTCTCCCGCGTCGGGGCCGCTGGTCAACCGGACGGTGACGGTGCCGCATCGTCCGGAGGCGCCCAACTCCGGGCTGATCTCTTGTAGCTCTTCAGGGCAGGGCTCGTACTGGACCTCAATGACGTTACCGGTCACCCGCTGGGCGCCGTCCTCGGCCTGCTCTGGCGAGGCGGGCCGTCCGGGCCACAGCCACAGCATCGCCACAGCCACCACGACCGCGGCGGGGATCAACACCGCCAGGGTGAACCGTTTCGCCTGCGGAGACGAGGGTTCCTGATCGGTGTGGTTATCGGTGTGGTCGTGACCGGCGTGACTGTGTCCGGCGCCCATGAACGGGCACACCTCCTCATTGATCGTCGGTCCCGGGGTTTCCTGGGCAGCGCCTCCTTCGGCCTTCGGCCCGCGTATCTCTTGCCCTCTGCCTTAAGGAAGCGACTTACGGAAACGGCGGGGCAGGCCGAGGGTGACCTACCGATGATGCCGGGCACCCGTGGCTGCCTGTCCGCCCCGGGTACGCCTGTCCGATTCATCAGATTCATCAGAACGGCCGAGCTAAAGGCGCTGTACGGAAGGAATGTGATTAAAGCCAACAAAAGAGGCGGCTCAGGCTGCGTGGAATCCGGCCGAAACGTCGTATCGCGATGCCCGTTAACCCCCAGGGGGTATGCTATGGTCACCCGCTAGATACCCCTACCCCGTACTAGTAATGAGATGGCGAACGACAGGCGAGGTCCCACATGAACACGGTGACGAAGCTGAGCGGCTTCCTGCTCGGTCTCGCGGCGGTGTTCGGCGCGGCGTACGGAGTCGGTCAGTTGGTCGGCCCCGTGACCAGCTCCGCCGGTACCGGCCATGGCAGCGACACCGGCCACGCCGCCTCCGACCACTCCGTCACCACCGACGCCCACGCCACCGGCGGCGCTCACCTTCCGGACGGCCTGCTGACCTCCCAGGACGGCTACACCCTCACACCGGTCCCCAGCTCCCCGGAGGAGTTCGCCTTCCGCATCACAGGGCCGGACGGGTCCACGGTCACCGCCTTCGACATCGAGCACGAACAGCGCATGCACCTGATCGTGGTCCGGCGCGATCTGTCCGGTTTCCGGCACGTGCACCCGCAGATGGATCCCGACGGCGTCTGGCGCACCCCATCCCCCTTCGAGGAGCCCGGCGTGTACCGGGTGTTCGCTGACTTCCACCCCACCGGCGGGGCGCCGCTCACCCTCGGCACCGACGTCTCCATCGCCGGCATGTACTACCCGCAGCCACTGCCACCGCCAGCGCCGACCAGCACCGTTGATGGCTACACCGTCACCCTCGACGGCGCGCTCGAACCCGGCCACAGCGGTACCCTGACCCTGAGCGTGACCCGGGACGGCGTACCAGTCACCGACCTGGAGCCTTACCTGGGCGCCTACGGGCATCTGGTGGCGCTACGCGCCGGCGACCTGGCGTACCTGCACGTTCACCCGGAGGGCGCCGTCGGCGATGGCCAGACCAACCCCGGCCCTGACCTGAGGTTCACCGTCGAAGTTCCCACCGCCGGCACCTACCGGTTGTACCTGGACTTCCAGCACGCTGGTGTGGTGCGGACCGCCGAGTTCACCCTCATGGTCGGCTCCACCTCGTCCGGTAACTCGTCCGGTAACTCGTCCGGTACGCCATCCGGTACGCCCGCCGCGGACAACACCACCGGAGCGGACGACGCCACCGGCGCAGACCACACACACGGTACGCCCGCTCACACCCACTGAACCGCCGCCACAGGACGAGCCACGGGATGACCAAAGGATTGACGTGATGACCAGCTCAATCAGCACCGGCGTTGATCAACCCGATCAGGTTGATCAGCGTGCCCACGTGGAGCTCCTCATCGGCGGTATGACCTGCGCCTCCTGCGCAGCCCGCATCGAGAAGAAGCTCAACCGGCTCGACGGGGTCGAGGCCACCGTCAACTACGCCACCGAGAAAGCGAAGATCGTCTTCTCGCCGCAGATCAGTGTCGACGACCTCATCGCCACCGTGGAAAAGGCCGGTTACACCGCTACACTTCCGCCGCCCCCGCCGACCGCGGCGGACACCGCCGAAGGCACGCCGCGTACCCCTGACGCCGCCTCATCGGACCAGGAGCAGGAGGCGGCCCTGACCGCCCTGCGGTACCGGGTCCTGATCAGTGCGGTGCTCTCCGCTCCGGTGGTGCTGCTGGCGATGATCCCGGCGCTGCAGTTCACCTACTGGCAGTGGGCCTCCCTCACGCTCGCCGCGCCGGTCGTTGTCTGGGGTGGCTGGCCCTTCCACGTCGCCGCCTGGAAGAACCTGCGCACCGGCACCGCCACCATGGACACCCTGGTGTCGATCGGCACCCTCGCGGCGTTCGGCTGGTCGCTGTGGGCGCTGTTCTTCGGCGCCGCCGGCGAGCCGGGTATGACGCACCCGTTCAGGTTGAGTGTGGAGCGCGGCGCCGGCGCGGACGCGATCTACTTGGAGGTCGCCTCCGGGGTGACCACGTTCATCCTCGCCGGTCGCTACTTCGAACGACGCGCCAAACGGCGGGCCGGGGCCGCACTGCGGGCCCTGCTCGATCTGGGGGCCCGGGACGTCGCTGTGCTACGGAACGGCACCGAGGTCCGGATCCCGATCGATCAGCTCGCGGTCGGTGACCGCTTCGTGGTACGCCCCGGCGAGAAAATCGCCACCGACGGGATGGTGGTTGAGGGCACCTCCGCGGTGGATGCCAGCCTGCTCACCGGCGAGTCGGTGCCGGTCGAGGTGGGTCCCACAGACGCGGTAACCGGCGCCACCGTCAACGTCGGCGGTCGGATCATCGTGGAGGCCACCCGGGTGGGCGCCGACACGCAGCTGGCGCAGATGGCGCGGCTGGTCGAGGAGGCCCAGAACGGCAAAGCCCAGGTGCAGCGTCTGGCGGATCGGATCGCCGGGGTCTTCGTGCCGATTGTGATCGCGCTCGCCGTGGCCACCCTCGGCTTCTGGTTGGGCGCGGGTAGCGGCGCCGCCGCGGCGTTCACCGCCGCCGTCGCTGTCCTGATCATCGCCTGCCCCTGCGCCCTGGGGCTGGCTACCCCTACCGCTCTCATGGTGGGCACCGGCCGCGGCGCACAGTTGGGCATCCTCATCAAAGGGCCGGAGATCCTGGAATCCACCCGCCGGGTCGACACGATCCTGCTGGATAAGACCGGCACCGTCACCACCGGCGCCATGAGCGTGGTCGACGTCATCGCCGCCGACGAGGTGGGCCGTGAGGATGTGCTGCGCCTGGCCGGCGCCGTGGAAGCCGCCTCGGAGCACCCGATCGCCCGAGCCATCACTGAAGCCGCGGCTGCGGCGGCCGCTGAGGCCACCGGGCCTGGGGCGGCCGAGACCGGCAGTTCCGGCGTGGACGATAGGTCCGGCGTGGGCGCCGGGAACGATAAACACCCGGCTGCTGTGGGGCGGCTCCCTGTGGTGGATCGCTTCGTCAGCCTCACCGGGCTTGGGGTAACTGGCACGGTCGAGGGTCGAGCCGTCACCGTCGGCCGCCCCGACCTGCTCGCCGAACGCGGCATGCCGCTGCCTGAGAAGCTGGAGTATGCCCGCCAGGAGGCGGCCGGACAGGGGCACACCGTCGTCGCGGTCGGCTGGGACGGTGCCGCCCGCGGGCTGATCATGGTGGCCGACACCGTCAAACCGACCTCGCCCCGCGCGGTCACCGAACTGAAGCGGCTCGGTCTCACCCCGATGCTCCTCACCGGCGACAACGCCACCGTCGCGGCCGCAGTGGCGCGTGAAGTCGGTATCGACGAGGTCATCGCCGACGTGCTACCCGAGCAGAAGGTCGAGGTGGTCAAGCGGCTGCAGGCCGAGGGCAAGGTGGTCGCCATGGTCGGTGACGGTGTCAACGACGCCGCCGCTCTGGCTCAGGCTGACCTTGGGTTGGCGATAGGGACCGGCACGGATGTGGCTATCGAGGCCTCCGACCTGACCTTGGTACGCGGTGATCTCACCGCGGCGCCCGACGCTATCCGACTGGCCCGGCGTACCCTCGCCGTCATCAAAGGCAATCTGTTCTGGGCGTTCGCCTACAACGTCGCCGCACTGCCGCTCGCCGCCGCCGGACTGCTCAACCCCATGATCGCGGGGGCGACCATGGCGTTCAGCTCCGTCTTCGTGGTCGGCAACAGCCTGCGCCTGCGTCGGTTCCAGCCGCGTTGACCCGTCGCGGCCCAGTTCCTCAGCTGACCTGATACGGATGCCCATGTGCCGCATGTGCGCACTGACGCGATGCACATGGGCGCTGATGCACAGTGTGCGCTCCGCCTCCTTGAGGCGGAGCGCACACCTACCCGTTGGTTAGGCCACGTTGGTTAGGCGGTCATGCCAGCACGGCCAGGAGCTCCTCGCAGGCACGTTCGCACCGGCGGCACTGCTCAGCGCACACCCGGCAGTGCTCGTGTATGTCGGCATGCTTGGAGCATTCCTCCGCACAGACCCGGCACGCCGCCGCACACGCCTCCACCATGGAGCGGGTCAAATTCATGTCGTAGCCGGTGTGCCGCGACAACACCCGACCCGTGGTGTCACAGATGTCGGCGCAGTCCAGATCGGTGCGGATGCACTTGGCTAACTCGGCGATCAAGCTCTCGCTTAAGCACGCGTCCGCACACGCCGTACATGTCTGGGCGCAGCTGAAGCAGGCCTCGATGCACGCGGCGAGCTTCCGCTTGTCCACCCCCAGATCAGCCGGATAGGTGTCCAGCATCGCAATGGCCTGGCTCATGACGACCTCCCAGGATCGAGCGGTCACTGACCTCCCCGCGTACCCGTCCTGGATTCGAAGTAACGCCTGTGCCTGATCTATCTGAACCTGACCTGATCGTCGTCCCCGCCGCGTACTGACTCGGAGATCACATCAATATCGCTACCGCTGCGGCGACGAGCGGACCATCATCGTCAATGTCGGTTTGAGCTTTGTTTCCCTCATCCCGCCTTATCGCTGGCGCGAACCCGGCGGTTGACATTCGAAAGGTGTAACTCGTGAGCAAACGCGGCTGGGTGCTGTTCGCCGCGATGAGCCTCATTTGGGGCATTCCCTACCTCATGATCAAGGTGGCGGTGGAGGAGGTCTCTGTCCCCGTCCTGGTGTTCGCCCGCACCGCGATAGGCGCGGCCGTCCTGCTGCCGCTCGCACTGCGCAGCACCGAGTTGAGCGCATTGCGGCGCCACTGGCTGCCCCTGGTCGCCTTCGCGTCGATCGAAATGATCATTCCCTGGGGGTTGCTCTCGGACGCTGAACGGCACCTCAGCAGCTCGATGACCGGGTTGCTCATCGCGGCCTCGCCGATCGCCGCGGTGCTCATCGCTCTCGCCACCGGTGATCGGGAACGCCTCGGCCTTAAGCGGTGGAGTGGCCTGTTCCTCGGGTTGGCGGGGGTGGCGCTGCTGGCCGCGCCTGAACTGGAGGGCGGGGCGCCCTGGCCGATCGTCGAGGTTCTGCTGACCGCGGTCTGCTACGCCACGGCGCCCCTGATCGCGGCGCGGCGGCTGCAAGACCTCTCGAGTCTGACGGTGTCCTCGTTCAGCCTGGGCCTGGCGTCCCTGGTGTACGCGCCACCAGCCATCCTGACCTGGCCAGACCAGATGCCTTCCGGACAGGTGCTGGCCGCACTCGCTGGGCTGGCCCTGATCTGCACGGCGCTGGCCTTCGTCGTGTTCTTCGCGCTCATCCAGGAAGTGGGCCCCGCCCGGGCGCTGGTCTTCACCTACATCAATCCAGCGGTTGCTGTCCTCGCCGGCGTGCTGCTCCTCGATGAGGAGCTCACCCTCACCGTCGTACTCTCCTTCGCGTTGATCCTCGGCGGGTCTGTCCTGGCGACCGCGTCCCAGCCCAAGAGCGCGGACCCATCCGCCGCGGCGGCCGACACCGACAGAGCGCGTGACGCCGAGCCCGAGCCCTGCACCACGCCTAACGGGTAGCAGGCATTCGTGGGAAACCACCCGCCATGACTAATGCCTCACTTCAACAGCAGGCGTTAGTCATGGCGGTTCGCTGCCGGTTCTCTACCTGCACGTCGCGTACCGCCTTATGCCGCTAGCGCCTACCGCCACCGAACCGGTCACGTCTGCGACGTGACCGCACGCCGCGCACCGATCGCGTACCCGCCGCTCACACGACCGCCGGCCAAGCATCCGCCACGCCGGTCATCTAGGCGGGTCACACAGACACGGCGTCTTCCGACATCGGGATCCGCAACGCCGTCGTCCCCTTCAGATCCAGCCAGGCCGCATGGGGAGCACGGGTCAGCCGCAGCACCACCGCATCGCACCCCGGGCAGCGCGCCACCAACCCAGGCGCGTGCCGGTAAACCCGCAGCGTGGCGACCTCACCGGTACGGCCACAACTGACACACCGGCAGGTCGCGGCGGTGACATCCACCGTGAAGATCTCCCGCAGCGGGCCGGCCAGCGCATTGCCGTCCTCATATCCGTCGTATCCATATCCGTCGTATCCGCCGAGCCCCGCGTACCCCTCGGTCATGTCAGCCTCCAGTTGGTCCGAACCGCTCCGTCTTGATCCGGCGAGGGTCATGCCCGAGGGCCACCAGAATGTCCGCGACCGTCTCGACGAAACCGGTCGGCCCGCACACGTAACAGGTCGGTTCGAACTCCGCTGGCCAGCCATGGGTGTTCACGTCGTAGACGCTGATCCGGCCCGGCGGTCGCGTGACCTCCTCGGGAGCGACCCTGGTGTACAGGTACGTCACGTCCAAGCCGGGAGCGCCGCGGCGCAGTTCAGCGGCGTAGTAGATCTCCTGGGGCGTACGTACCGAGTAGATGAGCCGAAACGGGATCCGACTGCCGGCCGCCTGCCGGGCCCGCACCATGGCCATCAGCGGGACGATGCCGGAGCCGCCGGCCACTAGCAGCACCGGTTCGGTCGCCGTCGGCCGCCATACAAACCAGCCACCCACCGGGCCACGAATCTCCACCGGGTCCCCGATGCCGAGAACTTGCGTCAGATACGGCGAGACCTCCCCGTCCGGGACCTGTTGCACGGTCAACTCAACCCGGTCCTCGTCCGGCGGCGCGGCCAACGAGTAGCTGCGCTGTGTGCTATAGCCGTCGGCGGCGGTCAATCGGATATCGATGTGCTGCCCGGCCAGGTGCCCCGGCCAGCCCGGTACCTGGAAAAGCAGCGTCCGGGCCGTGGGCGTCTCCTCCCGGCGTTCCACCAGCCGGGCGACCCGCCAGATCAGGCGACCCCTCAATCGCCCTGGTACCGCTGCTCGCGCCATGGGTCACCGTAGTTGTGGTAGCCGGCCGTCTCCCAAAAGCCCGGCTCATCAGTCAGCAGCAGCTGAATGCCACGCACCCACTTCGCCGACTTCCAGAAGTACAGGTGCGGGACGAGCAGCCGGGCCGGCCCACCATGCTCCGGGGCGAGCGCCTCCCCCTCGTAGCGGTACGCGATCCACGCCTGTCCGTCGAGCAGATCCTCCAAGGGGAGGTTCGTGGTGTACCCGCCGTAGGAGTGCACCAGGGCAAAGTCAGCCGCGCTGTCCACCTCGGTGAACAGCGTGTCCAGCGACACCCCCTGCCAGATCGTGCCGAGCTTCGACCACTTCGTGACGCAGTGGATGTCGACCGTCGGGGTCTCACTGGGCAGCGCCATCAGATCGGCCCATGACCAGCGGTACTCCTGCCCGGTCTCGGTGGTGATCACGAACTCCCACCGGTCGGTGGGGATCCGCGGCGTGGGCCCCGCGGACAGCACAGGAAACCCCTCGGTGAGGTACTGGCCGGGCGGCAGGCGCGTGTCCCCGCGGCGTGGCCGTCCCTGGAAGCCCGGCGACACGATCCCCATAACGCACCCTCTCCGCTCCGGCTGCTTCTGCTGTTCTCTGAGGTTTTCTGCTGCTTCTTGCGTTGTGCTGTGCGCGCCGCGTACCCGCCGACAGCTGGCGGTACACCACCCCGGCAGCGCAGCGCCTCCTAGCTGTCAGTTCCCCGGTTTCTGGATCCCAATGCGCTTTTCCAATGCGTTTTCCATGCGCCCGGTTTGGTACACCTCCCGGCGGTGAAGACCGGCATGCGGGCACCAGAGCGGACAGCGCCTTCTCGCCACGCGTACCCGTCCGTCCCGATACGGAGCCGCTGGTGGCTCCCACCGTCGCCTCAGAGCCTCAGAGGAAGTACGGGATCTTCATCGGCGCCGGCTTCATTGACACCGGTGATCCCGACAATCATGCTGCTCACGGTCAGCGACGACGTGAACCGCCCATGACACTGTCATCGCGGGTGGTCAGCAAAGGACCGCCGGCACGGCGTCGGTAACGCCGTCTCACCTCACATGGAGACCCCGATGTGGATAAGACTGTTGGGCCCGCTTCAAGTGCGGTCCGACGAGGGGGTGACGGTCCACGTCGGCGGGCCGCGCCCTCGGTCGCTGATGGCCCTGCTGGCGCTGCACGCCGGCCGCGTGGTGCCCGCCGACCAGTTGATCGCTGGCCTGTACGGCACCGAACCGCCCCACGGCGTGGTCAATGCCCTTCAGGCGCAGGTGTCGCGGCTGCGTCGTGGTTTGCGGGCAGCCGGAGTCACCGCGCCGATCGAAATGCACGGGGCGGGATACCGGTTGGCGCTCGATCCCGAGCAGGTGGATGCGCTTCGCTTCGCACGGTTAGCGCGGGAGGGCCGGCAGGCGCTGGAGGCGGGGGAGTTCATCCATGCGACGGCGCTGCTGCGGGAGGCGCTCACGCTCTGGCACGGCCCTGCGCTCGCCGACGTGGCGGACGCGCCCTTCGCCGCCGCCCACGCGACCAGGCTGACCGAGCAGCGCGTCTCCGTACTGGAGGATCTGGCGGAGGCCGAGCTGAGGCTGGGCCGGCACGGAGCACTGGTGGCGGAGCTGCGTGAGGCGGTCGCGGAGCATCCGTTGCGGGAGCGGTTGCGGGGCCAGTTGATGCGGGCGCTGGCCGGGGTGGGGCGGCAGGCTGAGGCGCTCGCGGTGTTTGAGGACGCGCGGCGCATGTTGGCCGAGGAGCTGGGGGCCGACCCGTCACCGGAGCTGATGGAGGCTCACCTGGCCGTATTACGAGGCCAGGCACGGGCGAGCCGCGAACCGGCCCCTACCCGGAGCGGGCTGCCGGCACGGGTGAGCAGCTTCGTGGGCCGGGAGACGGAGCTGTCCCGGGTAGGGGACCTGTTGTCCTCAGGGCGGCTGGTCACCCTGGTGGGCCCGGGTGGGGTGGGCAAGACCCGTTTGGCGTTGGAGGTGGCCGAACAGGCCGTGGGACACACCGTCGCCGAGGCGTGGTTCGTCGATCTGGCGGTGGTTCCCTCCGACGGGACCGGGGGTGGCGTCGCTGAGGTGGTGGCCAGCGCGCTCGGGCTGCATGACACGGGGCAGCTCCGCCGCGGCGAAGCTCGCCTGGAGCCCGAAGAACGGTTGATCACTGCCCTTACTGACCGGGAAGCGCTGCTGGTCTTGGACAACTGTGAACACGTCGTGGCCGAGACGGCCAGGCTGGTGCAGCGGCTGCTGGGCGCCTGTCGGCGGCTGCGGGTGCTCGCCACCAGCCGAGAGGCGCTCGGCATGACCGGGGAGATGTTGGCCCCGCTGGCTCCGCTAGCGACCCCGTCGCAGCAGGAGATCAGTGGTGGGATCACCCCGGAGCGGGCGCTTGAATACCCGGCGGTGCGGCTTTTCATGGAGCGGGCGGTGGCGGTGCGGCCCGACTTCCGGCTGACCGAGGCCGAGGTGGAGCCGGTGCTGCGGATCTGCGCCACCTTGGACGGGCTGCCGCTGGCCCTCGAACTCGCCGCCGCCAGGCTCCGGTCCCTGCCACTGGCCGAGCTGGAGGCCCGCCTCAGCGACCGGTTCCGGCTGCTGGGGCGTGGGGAGCGGACGGCGGCGCCTCGGCACCGCACGCTGCGTGCGGTGGTGGAGTGGAGTTGGAATCTGCTCGACGCGCGGGAGCAGGTGCTGGCCCGCCGCCTGACCGTGTTCGTGGGGGGCGCGTCGCTGAGTGCGGTGATGGAGGTGTGCGCCGACAACGGAGCCGACGATGCGGCCGTGGCCGGTGAGTTGGTGACGATCGACGACGCTGCTGAGGTCATCGCCGACCTGGTGGACAAGTCGCTGCTGGAGGTGGACGCCGCAGGCCGTTACCGAATGCTGGAGACGGTACGGGAGTTCTGCGCGGAACGGCTCGCGGAGTCTGGTGAGAGGACACGGCTGGAGGCCGCGCACGCCCAATGGTGCCTACGGTTAGCGGCCGAAGCCGAACCCCAATTACGGGGAGGTGGGCAGCGGGAGTGGCTGGCGCGGCTGGATACCGAACACCCCAATCTGCTCGCCGCGATCCGTCGCTCGACCCGCACAGCACCGGACCAGGCGCTGCGGATGATCGCTTTGTTGAGCGGGTACTGGCATCTGCGTGGTCTCCGGGGCGAGATCGCGCCGCTGACGCGTGAGGTGGTACGCACCATCGGCCCGCGGGTGCCGCAGGAGCTGCATGACGAGTACGTCTTGTGCGTTCTGAACGCGCGTACCGCCGGCGATGACTCCCCCGAGTGGCGTGAATGGTGGGACCGAGTCGTGACGATCATGAAGGATCGGACCACACCACCGCGGTACCCATACTTGAGCCTGCTGTGGGCGGTGGCCGCCGGCCCAACCGACGCCACCCGGGAACGCCCAGAGGCGTACATCGGCACAGACCTCTGGTCGCAGGCGCTGGCTCATCTCGGAAAGGGATACATGGCCTTGTTCGCCGGGGCGGCCGGGGAGCTGGTGGAGGCCGAGTACGAGGCGGCGCTGCGTGGATTCCGTGCCGTCGGAGACCTGCTCGGGCAGGCGGAGGCCCTCAACGCTGCGGCGACGTTGGCGTCCCGACGCGGACAGCACACCCGGTCCCTTCACCTGTGGGCGGAGGGCATCGCGGCGGCGGACAAGCTGGGCTCCGTCGCCCTGGCGGTGGATATGCGGTGCCACCGGGGCGACGCCCTGCTGCGGAACGGCGACATCGACGGGGCCCGAGCCGAGTACGCGTGGGTCGAGTCAGTGGCCCGGCGTGAAGGGCTGCGGGACGAGTTGAACGCGGCGCGCTGCGGGCTCGCCGACGTCGCCCGGTTGACGGGCGATGGGGAGACGGCCCGCGGGTTGTACGAACTCACCTTGCGGGACACGACAGTGGGTTTCGTGCCCGGCGCGATGCTCCGGGTGCGGGCCCTGGTGGGCCTGGGCCGTCTCGCCGAAGCGGAGGGTGATACGGAGGGGGCGCTGGCCAAACACCGGGAAGCGCTGAACGCGGCGTTGGAAAGCGGCGACCTGGAGCAGGCGGCCTGGGCCGTGGAGGGCCTGGCGGGAGTGGCGCTTGCGACGGGTGACGGCGAGCGGGCGGCGTTCCTGGTCGGGCTGGCCGACGCGTTACGCGGTGGGGAGACGACACCGGAGCCGGACACGGTGCGGCTCCGGAGCGGTGTACGGGACCTGCTCGGGGCGTACCGGTTCACTCAGATCCGGTCGCGCGGCGCGGCGTTGCCCCTGGAGGCGGTGCTCGCCGAACTGGGCGTGGGTAAACCCGCAACGCCGCACGGTCAGGCCCGGTAAGCGACGGTCAGCGGACTGTCAGTGGACGGTAGGCGCCATCGCCGATGGTGCCCCCATGACGGGATCACAGACCACACGTAACGCCCCCGAGGCCACCGAGGCCCTACGGCTGGTACGGGTCAGCAAGACCTATGGCGGGGACGGAACCCGGGTCACCGCACTGGACGACGTGTCGCTGGCACTGCCACGCGGCACATTCACCGCCATCATGGGCCCCTCAGGGTCAGGAAAAAGCACCCTGCTGCACTGCGCGGCCGGCCTGGACAAGCCCGACTCGGGCACGGTGTTCGTGGACGGCCAGGAGCTGCGAGGCAGAAGCGAAACGGAGCTGACGAAGTTCCGTCGAGAGCGGATCGGGTTCGTTTTCCAGCAGTTCAATCTGCTGCCGACCCTCACGGTCCTGCAGAACACCACGCTCCCGTTGAAGCTGGCCGGGCGCCGTGTCGACCTCAACCGGGCCCGCGCCGTCCTGGAACGGGTGGGTCTGGGGCAGCGGCTCGACCACCTGCCCAGTCAGCTCTCCGGCGGCCAGCAGCAGCGGGTCGCGATAGCCCGGGCGTTGGTCACCGCTCCGAGCGTGCTCTTCGCCGACGAACCGACCGGCGCGCTGGACACTCACAGCGCCCGTGACGTACTGACCCTGCTTCAGGAATCGGTGCGCGTCTTCGGTCAGACGGTGGTGATGGTGACACACGACCCGGTCGCGGCCTCCTACGCCGATGCGGTGCTTTTCCTGGCGGATGGCCGGCTTGTCGGCCGGATGTCCAACCCGACCGCGCAGGCGGTGGCGGAGCGCCTGACCTACCTGGGCGATGAGGTGGCGCGGCAGCGACGGCAGCAGCGGCACCAGGTCGGCCTGGACGCTTCCGTCGCCACCGCGGGCCGTCCCAGGAAGGAGATCTGAGCATGTTCGGGCTGGCTGTGCGGTCGGTGCGGCGACGAGCGACCGCTTTCGTCGCGACCTTCCTGGCGGTGTTCCTCGGCGCGGTGCTGGTGATGGCTTTCGGCGCGTTGGCCGACACGGGAGCCGCGACCGGTGTGTCGGACCTCGATCAGGAGACGTTGACCACGATGGCGGTCGTGGTAGGCGGGTGGGGCCTGCTCCTGGTCGCTTTCGCGGTCACCTCCACCCTGACCCTCTCGGTTCATCAGCGGGCCATGGAGATGGCGTTACTCAAAAGCGCCGGCGCCACCCCGGCGCAGCTGCGCCAGATGATCCTGGGTGAGGCCGGCCTTCTGGCGGTTGTCGGGGCCCTGGTGGCGGTCCCATTTGGAGCGCTCAGCGGCCGTGGACTGCTGGCGTTGTTGAAACGCACCGACCAGGTCTCCGAGGAGGTGGCGTACGCCTTCGGGCCGGTGGCCCTCGGCACCGGGCTGGGCGTCACCATCCTGGCCGCCCTGGGCGCGGCGGTGGTGACCTCGCGTCGTGTGGCGGCGATGCGGGTGACAGCAGCGTTGAGCAGCGCGGCCGCGGCCGAGCCGCGTCCCAAGCGGATGGGTAAGGCTCGGGTCATCGCCGGTGTGGTGTTCTTCGGGATCAGCCTGCAGCTGTCCGTGATGGCCGCGCTGGCGGGGCCCGAGGGTTTTGACGCCATGCAGTTCGCCGGCTCCGCCGACATCATGTTCGGACTCGGCCTGGCGTGCTTCGCGCCGGTGCTGATGCGGTGGACAACAACGCTGCTCGCCGGGCCGATCCTCCGGTTCAGTGGCGCCAGCGGCTACCTGGCGGTTCTGAACCTTCGGCAGCGTACCGCTCAGCTGGCCTCCGCCCTGACCCCCGTGATCCTGTTCGTCGGCATCGGCGTGGGCACGTTGTGGATGCAGGTTATCCACAACGACACCACCCCTCTCAGTGGTGTGTCGGCCTCCGAGGAAGCCGTGGAAACACTGAACTTCGTGATCACCGGGATGATCGTGCTGTTCGCCTGCATCATGCTGATCAACACCCTGGTCGCCGCGACCACTCACCGACGCCGGGAGTTCGGACAGCAGCGTCTGGTCGGCGCAACCCACCGCCAAGTGCTGGGTATGGTCGCCGCGGAGAACCTGGTTCTCATCGTCGCGGGCCTGGGATTCGGCACGATCGCGGCGCTGCCCACCGTCCTGCCGATGAGCTACGCCAAAACCGACAGCTGGCTGCCCGACCCGGAGCCTGGGCTTTGGCTCGGTACCGCGGCCGTGGCGGTGGTCGTGACGTTGGCCGCCTCGCTCGGCACCGCGCGTCGTGTGCTGCGGACTCCCGCTATCGAGACCGTGGCACGGGCAGGCTAGCCGACCACACAAGCTCGCCTTTTCACCCTTGTGGCCTGAGCGATGGTGGCGTCGACCGTCACTTAGGCCACATCCTTTCAGGCGTCAGGAAAGCCGGCTAGCGGCGTACCAGGGAAAACACAAGGGGTACGCGACCCCTCGCTCTTTTGGCGCCTCAGAACCGACACAGCGGGGTAATACCGTTACACCTATGCAGCGGGTGAACAGCACCGTCGTGATCATCGTGGGTGATCAGAAGCGACGGATCCTGAACGGGCTGACCGGCATGGCCAATGTGGCGGTCGCCGACGAATCACCCGAACGGGTGCCAGAGCTGGTTGCGCGCGCCTCCACGCCGTACGTGGTGCACGACGTGGATCCGCTCACCGACGTGGCCGCCGCCTGGGCCGGTTTCTTCGATGGCACCGCCCCCACCGGCACCCTCGAAGTAGCGATTGAGGCGGCGATCGCCGCACTCCGCGACGGACGGGCCCAGCTCCCGGACTACTACATCGTGTTAGACCCCGACGACCTGCCGACCACCCAGCGGCACTGGTGGCTGGGCGTCCTCGCCGATGCCGCCCCCAGCCGGGTGGTGCCCGCCCCCTCATCGGTCAACGCCGTCCGTGCCACGCTGTCCCGGCTGCCCGCCGGCCGCTGGTGGCCAGACCCGCCAGACGACTGGCTGCGCCGCCTTCCCAACGTCGTCCCCGACCAAGCCGGCCTGCCCACCGCGGTGCGGCTCCATCACGAATCTGATCTGTCGCGCTCCCCCTCATCGGCCGCATCGACGGGGTAGCGCAAGCAACGCGCCACCCTGCTGTCAGTCCAGACGAACGACGATGTCCGCCACCGTCTCAGGCATGGACAAAAACGGCGAGTGGGACGCGTCGATCCTGACCACAGAGGTCGGGTTATCCGGGAAGGCCGCGTCGGCCTCGGCGATGAACCTCTCCTGCAGGGCCGGCTCAAGTGCCCGGTCCTTGGTGCACAGCAGGTAGGTACGCCGCACCGACCCCCAACCGTCGCGGGTCAGCGTGGTGCTGCTGGCCATGATGTCGACCGGACCGTCGGGGGTCAGCAGGCCGGTAGCAGCCTCAGCCAGCAGCGGGTCCACATCCCCGTAGAACGCTTCACGAAGCTGTCGACGGTATTCCGGATCCGGGTTGGCCAGGTCCAGCCGCACCGCGCCTGTCCGCTGCGGGTTGCCCCGCAGCAACAGGGTGACCAGGCTGTCGGCGGCCTCTGGGCTCCTCAGGTACCTCACGCTCGGCACGTCGGAGGCGGGCATGTACGCGGCGAGATACACCGCATGCGCGATCAGCTCGGGCGTACGCTGAGCCACCCGCGTCAGAACCGGACCGGCCGCGCTGTGGGCAACCACGGTGACCGGCTTCCCACCGCCGATCTGCGTTATCTGGGCGGTCAGTAATTCAGCCGCGTCGTTGAGGGTCAGCCCGGCTACGGGCGAGACCTCCGTCTCGACCGCCTCGGGGTTGTAGGACCGGTCAATGAACCACTGTGGACGCTGGGCGTATAACCCATGCCCCGCCATATCCACCGCGACCGCTGGGCGACCGGCGGCCACCACGTGGGGAATAACCCGACTCCAGCACCACGAGCCGTGCCAGAAACCATGAACAAACACCAGCATGAGTACTCCTGCAAGGGATGGGTGGGGAGGGAAGCTGGCCGCGTACTCCTGCTTCCCTGCCTCGACACATGAACTGTCCCCGCCCGGTCGTCGCATCCGACCGGGCGGGGACATGCGGGGTGGGGGTCAAAGAATCAATGCGATAGGCGAAACCTGATACCCGTACAGCACCGGGCTCCTGAGGCAGCGGCTCAACGAATCAGCCCAGGCCAGATCGCCTACCACCCAGGCCAGTACGCCGCCGTGGCACGCCTGACCTCAATGGTCAACGAGATGACACCCGAACCCACCTCAATAGGACTGATACGACATCCGTTGCTTCTCGATCGCTGTCACCATCATCGATGGGCTTGCACTCCTTATCCAGGTCCTTTCTCCTCTAGTTCGGGTGCCCCTTTTCCGCTATAGAGAACGTCGTCTTGAACACAGCCGACAGCCAGCACACCAGCGCCTACAGGGCAAGAGGCCTGCTCCCACGCGCTCTCTTGTCACTCGCTATCTGGGGAATGGGCGATGTGGCTGTGATGACGAAGTTGCCCTCCTCAACAGCGGCTTTATCGACGGTAACAGAGTGGTGAGTGCCGTCAGGGCCAACGAGAAGCCATGTGTCGTATCCGGGCCGGCCGTCGAGGATGATGGCGCGCGTTCCAATGGCGCGACACAGGACCGTAGTCAGTTCACGTTCACTGATGTGACCAATAGCGTCGGCCAGCTCGTCTCCCGCCTCCAGAACACAGGCGAAGTGCTCGTCGCCGGCAGGGGCGGGGATGATAAGCGCCATCGGCCACCGCCCAGATGAGAAAGCCACCTGGTCAGCGGTGAGGATCCGTTCAGAAGGAATGCCGTAGCGCTGTACCAGCGCATTGGCGATGCTCTCGGGAGCGGTGCGGCTATCAAAGTGGATCTCGTAATCCACCGCTCCTCCCGCATCGACATACGAAGCATCCGGCTTGGAAACTCACACCTGAGTCGTGTCCACAGTTCATGCCCTATGCCCTCTCTACTCAAAATCATTTCAGTATCCTTTATTGATCTCAATTGATGACATTTCGATCTTGAAGGTTGATGCTGCACGGAAACAGGGCCATTGACACTGATGCCCTATAGGACCGATGCGCTCAGGCCGTTGGGTGCGGTGGGTGATCGGTGGGGTTACCGCCGGCTGTTGCGGGCCGAGGCAGAGGTAGTGCTGTTTGTCGGCCGAGGCCAGCTGTTGGAGGACCTGACGCCTGGTGCACGCCCAAACCCCGGCAGGGGGAGGTATGGCTGATCACCGGCCGGGGCGGGGAAGCAAACCCGCCTGGGAGTGGAGCTGGCCAAACGCGTGCGGGGTTTGGGGGATTACGCCGAGACCCACACCAGCCAAGTCACCGCCTGCCCTACTGGACCGCCCCAACGACGCGTACGCGCCATGCTGCTGGCTCGTTCTGTGGGAGAGCCTCTACGGCCGGCCGCGGAGCAGGCTGTGGCGGCGCAGGCGGGCGTTCCGGCTCGCGGTCGAGCGCACCGAAGCGGGTACGCACGAGGCCTTCACCATCGACGCGGTGCCGCCTGTGTGACCGATATCATCGCCGCCACCCAGCAGGTCACTGAGCGCTCGATCACTGTTGAGTACCGTCCGACTTTCTTGATGAGGCGTGGGAACTTCGCGCCGCCACCAGCACGATCCGTGAGCAGCTTGGCCAGAAACCCTGATGTATCGATATCAATACTCTGATTTGTGATCAGTGGGCTGTCATCGGTCGTTCGGGCTGAAAACACGTAAAGGAGCGGCTAAGACGGCCTGTCAGGCGCAGCGGTGGCTTTTGCCGGCCCGCGAGCCTGCAGGTGGCTTTTCGGCGGCTGCTGCAGCAAGCCAGCGGCATGCTAAAGGCCCCAGGGCTCAGCGTCTCCGCTGGCCGCTGGGGCCTTCAGGTATCGCGCGCTCGGAGGGATTCGAACCCCCAACCTTCTGATCCGTAGTCAGATGCTCTATCCGTTGAGCTACGAGCGCTTGCTCGGCCAAGTGTAACCATAGGCCGAAACCGCGGAGGCTCCGGGATTTGAACCCGGGAGGGGGCTTTAGACCCCCAACCCGCTTAGCAGGCGGGCGCCATAGACCGGACTAGGCGAAGCCTCCTGGTCGGTCCGCTCGCAGACCGACGCGACACGAGAATACAGGGCGCCTTGAGGCAACGGCAAAGAGGTAACCTCCCCACTTTCAAAAGTCACTGAAATAACCGCAAAGGTCATCGAATCCCCCACAACTCACAACAGGCCGGTTCCGGGCGTTGACGTGGCCAGTAGCGCCGCATCGTTAACCTCGCTGCTCATGGGGCGTGATGAGCCGACACCAGCTCACCGGACCGGTGATGTGACAGAAATCTCGTCGTCGACCGCATCTGCCGATTCCTCCGTCTCCCTCGGCTCCCAGGCGGACTCGACCGCGCTGACGCAGCGGATCGTCCCTGAGGCGACTCAGCGGCTCGATGGACGCGGCTCGGACGAGTCGACGCGACGACTCGATCAAACGGCTCCCCTTGACCCGACTCTCGTGGAGTCGACCCGCCGGTTCGAATCAACCGGGTCCGCTGAGGTCTCGCCGGTCGCTGACGCGTCAGAGGACGTGACCGCGGTGGTACGCGCGGGCGAGGTGTCGGAGCAGCCGGCTGCGCTTCCGACGAGTTTGTGGGACCGGATGCGTCAGGATCCGGAGTTCGCCCCGGAGTATCTGGCGTTGGCGGCGGTGGAGCGGTTCGGCCCGCAGGCCGCGGAGTGGGTCGCCGAGATGCGCCGGAATCATCCGACGATGACCACGGAGGAGCTGGCCGCCACGGTCCGGAAGCGGTTCGTGTCGATGTCGCGGTACTCGGGTGCCGTGGCGGGGGTGGCGGGAATCGCCGGCGCGGTGGTGGATGTCGGGGTGCTGGCCTGGAATCAGGCGCGCATGGTGATCTACCTGGCGGCTGTGCACGGCCGGGATCCGCGGGATCGGGAGCGGGCCACGGAGCTGTTGATGCTGCAGGGGGTCTATGACCTGACCGAGCGGGCTCGGACGGCGCTGGAGGTGGCGGCGGGTCGGGCGCCGGTGCGTGCGCTGTTCACGGGTACAGGGGTGACCCGGCTGGCGTTGAAGCTGGCCCGGATGGCGGGGATGCGCATGATCCGCCGAGGGATCGCGAAGGTGGTGCCGGGCGCGGCCGTGGTGTTCGGGGCCATGGCCAACGCGGGTTCGACGAAACGGCTGGCGGATCGGGCGATCGCGTTCTATCAGGGCCGCGACATAGAACTTCGGCGTGCGGAGCCTGGCGCCGCCCGGCAGACGGGCTCCTGATCTGACGTCCTCGCCGCGCCTGGGTCCCGGTGGGCGCCTCAGTCTGCTCCGGGCGGGGCGCCGCTTGAGTCGGCTATCGGTGGGCCGGGACCACCGCGGCGGCCCCGGCCACACACGAGGGGGGACACACGCGACGCCGGGGGCGGGTCCGGCGGTCCAGCCGTCACCTCAAGGCGACGGACGGGACGTACTGCGCGGTCTCCTCATAGGGGGTGCTTTACGAGTATCCCGGGCGCTCCCGATACGGGTGGCGAAATCTCGAATCTTCTTAATCAGAGTGACGCAGATCTCAGAGAGAGGTCAATTTACACTACTCATTCCAGATCTTCCGGAATCTCGACGCCGTAGGTGATCCAGAACCTTTCGGGCATACGATCGGCGTCGGCGCCGCAATGACGCACTCAACGCTCAACCATGATGACCGGCACCATCAGATCGCCTTCAGATCCATGAGACCCGGTCATGAAGTAAGGCATATCCGACAAATGCCACGACATCCAGGATGGTATGTGCGACGATCAGCGGCATCGTCCGGCGCGTACGCAGAAAGAAAACCGAGAAGATCACGCCCATGATGGCGTTGCCGACGAATCCCCCGAATCCCTGGTAGAGGTGGTACGCGCCGCGCAGCAGTGAACTGCTCGCCACCACGGCGGCGGTCTTGAGCCCCATCTGTTCCAAGCGGGTGATGAGGTAGCCGACCACCACGACCTCTTCCAACACCGCGTTCTGCGCAGCCGACAGCACCAGGATCGGGACCGCCCACCAGACGTCGGGAAGCGCGGCGGGGACCACATTGGCGTTCAGGTTGAGGGCGTGGGCGGCCAGGTAGAGCCCGAGTCCGGGGATCCCGATCAGGGCGGCCAGGCCGGCTCCGGTGCTCAGGTCGAACCAGGGCCGCCGCGTATCGACCCCGATCACCTTCAGCGGTTCGGGACGCAGCATGTAGAGGGCGAGCAGGACGGGCACCAACGCGAACCCGATGTCAACCAGCTGGTACGCGAGGTCCAGCCAGGGTCGCTCCGGGGCGCGGGAGGCGTTCAAGGTCGCTTGCTGTTCGGAGAGCCGCCCGGGCGCGGTGAGTCTGGCGAGGAGCGCGAGGAACGAGTAGACCGCCGACGCCCCCAGTGACACTCCGAGCACCAGGAGGACCTCGTCGCGCAGCGCGCGCCGGTCAGTGGTCGTCGGCTGGGTGGGGACCGGTCGGGTGGCCGCTGGCTGGGTTGTCGGCTGGGTTGTCACGTGATCAGCATGCCAGTGGCCTCGAATCATCCGTCTTCCCCGGCGCGGCGGCCGTCAGGTAATGGTTCCCGCCTGTCCCGAACCGATCTCATGATCGCGGAGAAGTGGACTGTGAGTGATGTGAGAAACCGTTCGTAGAGCGCATGCTGGACCGCGGTGATCAGTTCGAGCGATATTTATTTCGGCCACCTTCTCGAAAGGGGGATCGTCGCACACAGTGTGCGATCCGCGCCTACTTCCCGCCCAGATGATGCTGAGTATTCAGGTTTTCATCAGCGGCCTCACCAACGGGAGGTACGCGAAAAACCTATGGCGGAGTGCGGCGGACAGCGACGGCCCCACGACAAGGACTGCACAACGAGGGCATCATGACCACCTTGTCTCGATTGTTGAAGGAAAGCTGGTCACTCATCGAAGATCGGGCAGATGCCGTCGCGAGCTACTTCTACGCTCGGCTGTTCACACGTCACCCGCATTTGCGGGACCTTTTCCCGCTTCAGATGACCTCGCCACGCGAGCGTCTGGTGAAGGCCCTCGCGTGGCTAGTGCAGAACATGGAGGATCCGGCTCGCGTTGAGGAGTACGCGCGCGGGCTCGGCCGCACCCACCGGCGCTTCCAGGTGCTGCCGGAGCACTACCCCCTGGTGCGGGCGGCCCTGCTAGACGCGCTACGGGCGTACGCGGGTGAGTCGTGGACCCGAGAGTACGAGCTGGCCTGGCGCCAGATGTTCGACATCATCACGCAGCACATGATCGGAGGCGCCGAGGCGGATGCCGCTGCGGGTCACCCGCCGTTCTGGGACGCTGAGGTGGTCTCTCATCAGCGCCGGACCGCCGACATCGCAGTGTTTCGCTGCCGCCCGTTTCAGCCGTTTTTCTACCGGGCTGGTCAATACACCTACCTGGAGAGCGCGTACCGACCTCGGCTGTGGCGCCCCTACTCGATCGCTAACGTGCCCGGCCCGGACAACGAGCTGGAATTCCATGTCCGTGCAGTGGGCGCAGGCTGGTGTTCCAGCGCCCTGGTCTGGAAGCTCAAGCCGGGTGACGTGGTGCGCCTAGGTCCGGCGCAGGGGACGATGACGCTTGACCGTCAATCCCCGCGGGATGTGGTGTGTGTGGCGGGCGGTACCGGCCTGGCCCCCATCAAAGCCATCATCGAGGAGCTGGCCTCGTTCCAGCACAACCGTCGGGTAACGGTGTTCGTGGGGGTTCGCCGCCGCGTGGACCTGTATGACATTGCCACGCTGCGGCGGTGGGAACAGCAGTTGCCGTGGTTGAGGCTCGTGGTGGGGGTCAGTGACGAGCCGGTGAATGAGCACACGGCGGCTGGCGAGTCGTTAGGTGAGTCTGGGGCGGCGGGACCGAGTCTGGTACGCGGCGCGATCCCCGATCTGCTGGCCCGGTACGGCTCGTGGAACGCCGACGTGGATGTGTTCGTATCGGGCCCGCCGGGTATGGTCCGCGCCACCGTGGATCAGCTCACCGCGCTTCAGGTTCCCGTGTCCCGAATCAAGTACGACCCGTTCGACGATGTCTGATGGACGCGACTATCACACTCAAAGTCCAATCCAACCATGGATTTAACAGCGACACGCCAGTGACCCCTGTGAAAATCCATGAGAACTGGAGTTAAACGAGAGCGTCGCTCATAACTCATCTCATGACCGCCCGGCTCAACGAGCGCGCCGGGCTCTCAATAGCACCTTATCCTCCGCAGACAACGTCCGAAATTCTCCTGATTCGTTCCAGAACCATCGCTCAGCGATAACTGCCAACAGCCTCCACCAACACGACACCAACACGAATCGTCTTTTCTCTCCGGCGCCGCGCCTGAACCCCGCTCACGCTCGTCTTGACCCGTGTCATGAGTGAAGTTGGAGTGATCGTATCCTCACTCTCTCTCTGAGTACTTCTGGGCGGCTTTACTGAAGCTATCCGGAATGCCACGGTGCGAGGAGGCGGGTATGCATTGGGCCCGATCGAACCGTTACCGTCGCGAGTTACTCAGTACCGCCCGGCGCTGTGTGGCCGCTGGCTGGCCGGTTCTTCCTGGGGCGTGGTGGTCACCGATCAAACGGCGCCATGTCTGCGATATCCCTACGTGTCTGGCGGCCGGACCCCATCCATCCGTGGGTCCAATTCCTCAGGACACTGACTTGGCTGTGTACGCGTTGTGTCACGAAGAAGCGGTAGTCGATGCCTGGAGTCGACATCCATATTCGATTCTGATCCCAACGGGAATCGTGTGTGATGTGGTAGAGGTGCCGGACTCCGCGGCGGCCCGCCTTCTACCCGCGCTGCGACGCGCGCATTTGGTGGGTCCTATCGCTCGGCATCAGTCTCAACGGTTCATATTCACCACCACCGGCTCGCGATTGGATGTCACCGATCCCTGGTTCGGTCATAACCGGGTGATTCCGCATGGCCGGGGTTCCTGGGTGACTATGCCGCCGTCTCTTCTGGATGGCCGGCGGGTTGAATGGCTGATTCCACCGCCACCGCGTCCGCCGTGGCGGTTGCCGGATCGTGACGGCGTCCTGGAGGTCCTCACCGCCGCCGTTTCATAACGATTCATAACGCTTCATAACGACCAGTTCCGTAACCCCCGGTTTCATGACCGCCGCGTGAAACCAGCGCTGACACTCAGCCTCCCCAAGCCGACGCATGGCCCGCTGAACACCGAGGTGCCCAGCACACCGATGAGCGCCGTCGACGCCCAGCCTGGACGGCCTCGTCGCCGGTTACCGCGGACCACCGCCCTCCGGAGACGGTGTTGTCGCGGGCGATGCGGAAGCCGCCGAAGGGTCGGGAGCGGAGTAGAGAGCCGTGGCCAAGACCTCGGCCAGGTGAAGGACGCGTCTGCCAGCGCGCCGCTCCTTCCCGACCCTTCGGCCCTCTCCGCTGCTTTGCGCGTCCTCGCTCCCTTGATCCTCTTCAGCTGGCTGTGCCTCTCCGATTCCCCAGGCGATCTGGGTACGGCAACTGAACCCGTCCGCGAGAATCAGCGTGTCCTCGGGCGCGGAACGCACCGCCGGCAACAGCACGCGCTCCCCCGCTGCCCGCGAGACCGCGACGTGTCCCGGTTCGAATCCGAAGTTGCCGGCCAGGCCGCAGCAACCGGAGTCCAACGGCTCCACCTGTACCCCGGCGCGCGCCAACAGCACTTGGTCCGGGGCGTACCCCATCACCGCGTGCTGGTGGCAGTGCACCTGGGCGATCGCCCGCCGCCCCAGGGGATGCAACGGCAACGGCAGCGGTTCCAGCAGCTCCGCCAGGGTGACCACCGATGACGCGACCCGGCGCGCCGCAGGGCCGGGCACCAGATCCGGCAAGTCGCTTCGCAGCAGCGCGGTGCAGCTGGGTTCCAGCCCGACCACCCGCGCTCCCGCTTCGATCCAGGGCGACAGCACCGAGACGGTACGCCGGGCCAGCCGCGCCGCCACGCCCAACTGCCCCGTGGACATCCACGTCAGGCCGCAGCAGACCGCCTGGGACGGCACCGTGACCTCAAACCCGGCCGCCTCCAGCACCGCCACCGCCGCCCGCCCCACCGCGGGCGTGAAGAACCGCGTGAATGTGTCGGGCCACAGCACCACCCGGGGTCGCTCCCCGGTCCGCCGGACGGGTCGGTTCCGCCACCAGCGCAGGAAATCCTGGCGTGGCAGGGTCGGGATGTCGCGTTCCGGCGCCACCCCGGCCAAGGTCTTCAGGACACCCGCCGCCCGGGAGCGAGACACCGCGTTGAACACCCCAGGCGCGTGAGCCGCCAGCCGCAACCAGGCCGGCAACCACCCGAGCGTGTAGTGGGACCGGGGGCGAAGCCGACCCCGGTAGTGGTGGTGCAGGAACTCCGCCTTGTAGGTGGCCATGTCCACCCCGGCCGGACAGTCCGACAGGCAGCCCTTACAGGCCAGACACAGGTCGAGGGCCTGGTGCACCTCCTCCGAACGCCACCCGTCGGTGATCAGCTCGCCCCGTGCCATCTCGTACAGCAGCCGGGCGCGTCCCCGAGTGGAGTGCTGCTCCTCACCGGTGACCATGTAGCTGGGGCACATCACGCCACCGGATGGACGGCGGCACTTTCCCACCCCCACGCAGCGGCGCAACGCCCGGTCCAGATCGCCCCCGTCCCGGTGCAGGGCCAGCGTCACCGGCAACCGCCGCTGCGGCTGGGCCGGCGGTTCAAACCGCAGGTCGGCGTCGAGGGGGGCTGGGTCCACCACCACCCCCGGATTCAGCAGCCCGGTCGGGTCGAAGATCCGTTTGAACTCACCGAACGCTCGCAGCAGCTCCGGCCGGTAGATCCGGCTCAGCAGCTCCGACCGTGCCCGACCGTCGGAGTGCTCCCCGGAGAGCGATCCGCCGTAGTGGGCGACCAGGTCCGCGGCCTCCTCCAGGAAACGCCGGAATCCTCGGCGGCCGTCGGCGGTGAGCATGTCGAAATCGATCCGGATGTGGATGCATCCCTCACCGAAGTGGCCGTAGCTGATGCCCCGGCGTCCATGGCGGGCCAGGAGGGCGCGGAAGTCCCGCAGATAGTCACCCAGCCGCTCGGGAGGCACCGCGGCGTCCTCCCAGCCCGGCCACGCCTCGCCCCCGTCGGGGAGCCGGGTCGCCAACCCGGCGCCGTCCTCGCGTACCCGCCACAGTTTGCGTTGCTCGACGGTGTCGGCGACGGTACGCGCGCCGGTGACCTGGGTGTGGGTCGCCGCCGTCACGGCCGCGGCCAGCTCGGCCGCCTCCTGTTCGCTGTCCGCCCCGACCTCCACATACAACCAGGCGCCCGCCTCCGGCAGCGCCACCGCCGGGCGACGCCCGTGCGCGGCGAGCACGTCAAACAGCGCCGCGTCGACGCTCTCGATCGCCAACGGCCGCAGCGGTAACAGGTTGGGCACCGCGTCAGCGGCGGCGCAGTCGTCGGGGAACCCGAGCACCACCAGGTGACGCACCCGGGGCAGCGGGACCAGCTGTACCGTCGCCTCCAGAACCACGGCGCAGGTACCCTCGCTGCCTACCAAGGCTCGGGCCAGCTGCCCGCCCCGCTCCGGCAGCAGGTGCCCAAGGCCGTAACCGGAGACTTGACGGGTGAAGCCGGAGCCGGTGGGTAGCCCCAGGCGTATGTCCGCCATATGCGTCGTCACCAGCCGCCGCGTCGCCGCGTACACCTCCCCTTCCCGTCCGGGGAGCGCGGAGCGGCGTTCGAACTCCTCCAGCGAAGTGGGGCCGACCGACAGACGCGTGCCGTCGGCGAGCATCACCGACAGCTCCAACACGTTGTCGGCCGTGGTGCCCCAGGCCAAGGAGTGCGCCCCACAGGCGTTGTTGCCGATCATGCCGCCGAGGGTGCAGCGGTTGTGGGTGGATGGGTCGGGCCCGAAGGTCAGGCCGTACGGCGCGGCGGCGGCGCGGAGCGTGTCGAGCACCACCCCGGGCTCCACCCGGGCGATCCGGCGTTCTGGGTCCAGGGACCGGATCTGGTTCAGGTGCCGAGTGTCCAAGATCACCCCGGGGCCGATCGCGTTGCCCGCCACGCTGGTGCCGCCCCCACGTGGCGTAACCGGCACCCCGTGATGCCGGCACACCTGAAGTAACGCTGCGACATCGTCGGCATTCCGGGGAGCGACGACCGCCAACGGCACCACTCGGTAGTTGGAGGCGTCCTGGGCATACAACGCTCGCGCGCCCGGGGTCAGCCGGACCTCTCCGGGCGCCACGCCAGTCAGATCTCGGACAAAAGTCTCGCTGGCGAACGCGGACGGTGACGCGCTTGTCGACATCACGGTCACCATACCGACCCGGGCTTTGGATAGCCTGACCTCAGTAGTTAAGGTAAGCCGACCCTAACTTCGGACGGAGGTGCCGAGATGGCGCGACCCGTGGCTCGTGACGGTTCGCAATCGCCCGTCACCGATGGCGCGCTTCCCCTCGTCGCCGACGGCCTCAGCGTTGGGCACGGCGGCTCCCCAGTGCTGACCGACATCAGCCTGTCGTTGTCCCCCGGCACCGTCACCGTCCTGGTAGGACCCAACGGCTGCGGTAAGTCCACTCTGCTGCGTACTCTCGCCGGCCTGTTGCCTGCCCTGGCGGGCACGATCCGTGTCGAGGGCGACCCGATCGGTCGGCTCTCCCGACGCGAACTGTCCCGTCGGCTCGCCTTCCTACCCCAGACTCCGTTGGTCCCGGCGGGCCTCACCGTCGCGGAGCTGGTCAGGCATGGTCGGTACGCCCACCGTGGGCCGTTCGCCCGTCACACCGACGCCGACCGGGAGGCCATCGCCTGGGCGTTGGAGGTGACCGACGCTCTGCCGTTGGCCGACCGACGGCTGGACGAACTGTCCGGTGGGGAGCGGCAGCGAGCCTGGCTGGCCACCGTGCTCGCCCAGCGAACGGGTGTCCTGCTGCTCGACGAACCGACCACCTACCTGGACCTCAAGCATCAATTCGAGGTGCTGGAAGTGGTGCGCCGGCTGGCCCGGGAACACGGCATGGCGTGCGGCCTGGTGCTGCACGACCTGGGGCAGGCCGCCGCGTACGCCGACCGGGTGATCGTCACCTCCGGCGGCACGATCCTCGCGGCGGGACCCGCCGAAGAGGTTCTCACCTCCGAGACGATCGACAAAGCCTTCGGCCTCGACGTCTCCGTCATCCGCGATCCCGAAAGCGGGATGCTCGCCTGTTTCCCCCGCGCCAAAGCCCGGGCCTGACAGTCCGTTCACACCAACCGTTAAATCCGTTGAGGGAGAAATATGCGCAAGTTCCTCGGCGTGCTCGCCGTGGCCGGCTTAGCGGTCGCCGCGTGTGGCGGCGGCAGCGCCGGTGAAGAGTCCGGCACCAGCAACGGTGCCGACAACGGCGGCGGACGAATTGAGCTGCAGGATGCCACCGGCACCGTCTACCTCGACGAACCCGCCGACGACGTGGTGGCGCTGGAGTGGTCCTACGTGGAGGACCTGCTCGCGTTGGGCGTCACCCCGGTAGGAGTCGCCGACATCGAGGGCTACCACACCTGGGTGACCGCTGGGGACCGTGTCCCTGAGGACGTCGTCGACGTCGGTACCCGGCAGGAGCCCAGCATCGAGCAGATCCGCACCCTCGAGCCAGACCTAATCATCACCGACGTGGACCGGGGCAACCTGGACCAGCTGCGGGAAATCGCGCCGGTTTTGGCGTTCAACCTCTACGACGACAGCGCGACCCAGTTGGAGAACATGCGGAGCGCCTTCACCACCATCGCCGCGGCGGTGGGGCGTGAAGACGAGGCCACCGCGGTGCTGGAGCAGCTCGACCAGACGATCGAGGATGTGCGGGGCCGGCTGGAAGACGCCGGACTGAGCGGCGCGCGGTACGCCATCGCCCAAGGCTTCACCTACGAAAACGTGCCGACTATGCGGCTGTTCACCGACGAGGCGCTGGTCGCCCAGGTGCTCAACGAGGCGGGCCTGGTCAACGCCTGGACCGGCGAGCCGGACGACTACGGCATGACCACTGTGGGCGTTGAGGCACTGACCCAGGTCAGTGACGCCAACTTCCTGTACGTGGCGCAGAATGAGGACAACATCTACACCGGTGCGCTGGCCGACAACCCGGTGTGGACGAACTTGGACTTTGTCCGGGAGAACCGGGTGTACCCGCTCGACCCGGGTACCTGGTTCTTCGGCGGCCCGCTGTCATGCGTACAGCTGCTGGAAGAGACCGCCGCGGCGCTGGGCGCATGACAACCGTCGCGGTCGCGGGCGCCCTTCCGCGGCGCCGCTCACGAGCTCTCCTCGTGGGCGGCGTCGCTGGAGTCCTGCTCATCGTGGTCGCCCTGTTCCACCTGGGGCAGGGAGCCTCCGGGATCGGCCTGCTGGATCTGCTCGGCGCTCTCGCCGGTAACGGTGACACCCAGGCGCGGGCGGTGTTCGAGGGCAGCCGACTCCCGCGTACCCTCGCCGGCTTAGTCGCCGGGACCGGGTTGGGTCTGGCCGGTGCCCTGATCCAGGGCTCTACCCGCAACCCCCTGGCCGCGCCGGAGACCCTCGGCGTCAACGCCGGGGCCTACCTGGCCGTGGTAGCGGCGAGTGTCCTCGGCTTCAGCCTTGGAGGGTTCGCCACCAACGGGATCGCCTTCCTCGGGGGCCTCGGGGCCGCGACGCTGGTGAGGCTGCTGGTGGGGTCAGGGCCACTCACCCCTGCCCGGGTCCTGCTGGCCGGCACCGCCGTGTCGATGGCCGGGATGTCCGGCGTCAGCGTCCTGATGATCCTGGCGGAGGAGTACACCCAGGGCCTGTACTTCTGGGGCGCCGGTTCCCTGCTGCAGACTGGGCTGTCACAACCGGCCCAGATCGGACTCCTCACCGCCATCACGGCCCTGCTCACCCCGCTGCTGGCCCGCCCCCTGGATCTCCTCGCTCTCGGCGACGACACCGCAGAGGCGATGGGGGTACGCGCCGGCCGCATCCGACTCTTCGCTCTACTGCTGGGTGTCCTGCTGGCCGCGTGTGCGGTGACGGTTGCGGGACCGATCAGCTTCGTCGGGCTGATCGCGCCGGTCATCGTGCGTACCTTCGGCATCCGGCGGCATGCGTCGCTGCTGCCGCTGTCGGCGCTGATCGCGTCGGTGATGCTACTGGCCGCCGACAGCCTGGCGCAGTTCGTGGTGACCCGCGGTTCAGGCTATTTCGGGGAGCTACCGGTCGGTGTGGTCACCGCTTTACTCGGCGCCCCCATCTTCATCTTGTTGGCGCGGTCGGTCTCCACTGGAGACGCCGACACTGGTGCCGCGGTCAACGTCGCCTACCCCCGTTCTCCCCGGGTCTTCGCCTCGATCGCCATCGGGATCGCCGTCGTGCTGGCCGGACTGCTGCTGCTCGGCCTGCGGCTCGGTGACCTGTCGATCAGTTGGGGGCAGGTGTTCGCCGTGTTAGGCGGCGCCGGTGACGCGGCTTCGCAGGCGCTTGTCGACTACCGGCTCCCCCGCGTTTTGATCGCTGCTGGCGCGGGCGCGTGCCTGGCGATCGCAGGCGTGGCGGTCCAGTCCGTGGTCCGCAACCCGCTCGCCGAACCTAACCTGCTTGGTGTCACCGGAGGCGCCGCGACCGGCGCTGTCCTGATCATCACGGTCCTGCCGTGGATGCCGGTCTGGGGCATTCCCGCGGGGGCGATGATCGGCGGCACCCTCGCTCTGCTCCTCGTGGTCGCCTTGGCGGTCCGGAGCAGCCACCTGGACCCCACCCGGGTCGTTCTGATCGGTATCGGCGTCAGTGCCGTGACGACCTCACTGGTCAATCTGATGGCGATACGCGCTCAGATGAACCTGGCCTCCGCGCTGACCTGGCTGGCCGGGAGCACCTACGGGCGGGACCTGCGGCACCTGGGCTGGTTGCTGATACCCGCTCTGGTGGGAGTCCTGCTGCTGATCCTGGCGCGCCCGCTGGACCTGATGGCGCTCGGCGACGACCTGCCTCGCTCTCTCGGCCTGTCGCTGACGCGTACCCGGCTGCTGGTGCTCACCGGCGCCGCCCTGGTCGCATCCGGAACCGCCGCGGCGGTCGGCACGGTCGGCTTCGTCGGCTTGGTCGCGCCGCACCTGGCACGCCGTCTGGTGGGTTCCGGGCACCGCCGCCTGCTGGTGGTCGCCGCGTTACTGGGCGCCAGCGTCGTCGTCATCGCCGACATGGTCGGCCGGTGGGCGTTGGCCCCCCGAGAGATTCCCGTCGGAATCGTGACCGCTCTCATAGGCACCCCGTACCTCATCTGGCTGCTGCGGCGGCAAGGAGTGAGTCAGTGAGCATCTCCCTGATCCCGTCCCCCGCGACGACCACACCGTCGGCTGTGGAGTCACTGTGGACTTTGGTCGACGAGGCCCGGCCCGAGGGCTATCCGGCCGGGGTGGCCACCGGGCTGGTCGTGCCCCCGGACACCGTGGCGACTGAAGGCTGGTTCCCCGCCACGAAGCTGGTGGACGGTTCGCTGTTGCCGGCACTGCTGGATGAACCGGTGAGGCGATGGGGTGCCCCACCCCACGCCGCCGCGGCGTTGAGTTGGAAGGCGTACACCTACTGGCTGTGCCTGCCGGCGGTGCTGGGGTACGCCCGTCTGCGGCGGATTCCGGTATGGGACGCGGACAACACGGTGGTACGCCTCTGCGAGGACGTGCCGTACCTGATGCTGGGGATGCGGTATCCAGCCGTCGCGGTCCTGGAGAGCGATCCGCTGGCGGGGCAACCCGGCACCATGGTGGTCTCCTCCGAGGCGGAGCTGCTCCAGATGCTGCGGGAGTCTGTGGTGGACAGGCACCTGGAGCCGCTGCTGCGGGCCACCCGCGCTCAGGTTCGGGTAGGCAGCCGGATCCTGTGGGGGGCGTTGGCCTCCTCGGTCGCCTATGCGATGACCCTGGCTCCGAATGTTGACCAGATCGCCACCGCCAAGGTCCTCCTCGAGGCGCTCGGCACCCCAGACCTGGTGGAGCTGGTCCCAGGGCCGGACGGAGCGACGGGGGTCCGGCGCCGCACCTGCTGCCTGGCGTTCACGGCGCCGTCGCTGACCATCTGCGCGGACTGCTGCATCCGTCGCTGACGGCCAGCGCCGAGTGGCGCTGGCACTGGCGCGCCGCCTCCGCGGACCTCGGCTGCCTCTGCGTACCTCGCCGTGCGGTTGGCGAGGTTGACGAGGGGAGTTGACGAGGGAGAACACGGTCAAAACTCAGTAGGCCAGGGCCAGTCGGGCCGACTCACCTCAGCTCCTGCCCCCCACCACGCTGCGTACTTTCCCTCGTCAAGGAGCACCCTCGCCAGGCCTGGTGCTCACCGTCGTGTGGGAACCGTGCCCGGGTCAGTCGCCACTACCAACGTCACCGGGTATAACGCGGGTACGCCGGCGCCACCGCAGGTGAGGTGTTCACACCTTTTCCACCACCGGCTGCAGGCTACGCAGATACCGCTCGGTGACCTGGCTCTGCACGATCCGCAGTACAGGGGTGCCGATCCGCTCCAGCCATCCCCCGGGGCGACTGACGGCCGTCACGGTGAACAGCACATCCTCGCCCTGCTGCTCCACCATGAACGCCTCCTCACCACTGGCTGGATGCCCCGGCAGGGTGCCATAGGCGAAGCCGATCCGGTTCTCCTCGCGCGTAACCTGCACCACTCGGCAGGGAACCGCGACCACCAGCGGACCAGCCGGTACCGTCGTGATCACAACCTCGCCCGTCTGCGCACGTGGGCTCTCGGCGTGGACCCCCAGCCCGGAGCAGCGCTGCACCTCCCACGACAGCACCGCCTCGCCGGCCTTGTGGAAGATCTCCCGGCCACGCCCTAGCTCAATCCGGCGAGACACCCGGCGGTAACCGGCCGGCGTTCGTTCAGCCTCAGTGATACCGACATCCCGATAGGTGAGGGGCGCGTCCTGGAGCTGTGTCAGAAGCCGGGCCAGCCGCTGCGTTGAGGGCCGCCACAGCAGGATCACATCCCCTCCTTAAGTCCCTGTCAGTAAGTCCCTGTCAGTCCGGTTGAGTGTCGAACCAGTCGCAGGTCCGACGAATCGTCTCCTCCAACGGCAGCATGGGACAGGTAGAACAGTACTGGCCCTGCCAGCGAGGCGCCTGATATGCCAGGCAGCACACCGAACGCCGTTTCCACGTCACCGGCTGCCCCTGATGCTCAAATTCGATCCAGGCGACACGGTGCCCCAACGGTGGCGGCGCGGCCGCTAGCAACGCGTCGGCCTCAGCGCGACCGGCCGCGGGGTCCCCCAGGAGCCGACCGGTCAGCAGCAGGTAAGTCGCCAGGCGATCGCCGGCGTCGGCCCACAGTGCGCGGCGCCCTCGGCGTGACTGGACCCGTACTTGCTCCAAAAACGGTTCCAGCAGCGCGATGTATCCGTCGATCAACCAGCGGCGGAGCGCGTCAAGGTCCGGCACGATCTCGGAACGGGCGACCACGGCCTGCTCACACGGTGGGGTGGTGGGCGGCGTGTGGGAGACCATCGCCCGGTCGGCCAATACCTGGCCAACCGCCGCGGGATCATCCGGGATCTGGTCGGTACGCGGTTGCTCCGCCAGGAAAACCAAGGGGTCATCGGGGAGGACCGCCATGTGGATCTGATCAGTGGCGAACGCGTCGAACCCGCCCGCCGCCGGATGCAACCACAGATGCTCGGGCTCCAGACGCACCGCGCGTCGTTCCATCAGTAACGCCGCGGTAAGGGGAGAGGCGACGAGCGCGCTGACGGCACTCGCGAGCAGCGAAGCGGTCACGGTACGGTTGGCATCGCCGGTCATCGCCCCCGCATCCCCGATGACCGACGTTAAGGTTTCCGGCTGGTACAGCGCCGTAAACGGGATCCAGCCTGGCTCCGTGGGCTTGCCCGGAACGAACGTGAAGTGACCTGTCATAGTCACCGCACGCCTGAGGACATGGGCTGCTGTCCTCCCGTCGAGGCCGAGATCCACAGAGACGGCTGCGGAACGCGTCGCGAAACTCATGTTCCCCCCAGTTCCGACACCGCACCGCCAAGCCGGTGAGCATCCCACTTCGGAAGCTTAGGTCAGGCTTACCTACGAAAGCAGGATGTCACAATACCGGCTCACCGCGGTCCGGTTGGGGGGCACATCACCCCTCCGCCTCACAGAATTGAAGATTTATATACGGAGAGTAATCATCCTTCAACGATCAGCAACAGGTAACCGTGTCAGTTCACGCCCACGGACGGCGACTGATCCGGGTCAGAGAAGGGCCAGGACAACAGGATGGTGGCGTCTTCGTCGTCTCGATGAGCGGGCGTACGCGCGTCTGCCGCCCACGTCGCGGCGCTGTCCCGCTCGCCCAAAAGACGGGTTCCGCAACATCCTCGCTCCCGCGCCAACCGAGCGAGAGCCGCGATAAGTGCGCGCCCTACCCCGCGTCGACGCCCAGATTCGGCGATATTGAGGTCGTAGAGGAACATTTCGGTTCCCTTATCGGGGCACGCCATCTCGACACCGGTCACCATCCCGAGCGGCTCATCACCGTCATAGGCGATGAGCAAATGGTGGTTGGGTCCGGTGAGGAACCGATCGATCGCCACCGGGAACGCCGCCCCGCCGAAGAGCGCCCTCGCCGCCTCGACCTCTCGAGGGTCAGTTACTCTCCGTATCTCCATGCGGAGAGCCTACGACGTTTCGCACCGCCTTTTCAGGCCATACGCCTCCATGTCGACGTATCGCCTCGTCAAATTCCGTGCAAATAGGGCGATGAGCGGCGCCAGCGGACCGCTCTGCGTGATGGTGAACCGGACGTCGACGGTGCCGTCACCTTGCGGTGTCAGGTAGTGGCCAGCGGTCGTTGTGACGCCTGGACTCTTCGAGACCCAGACGAAGGAGCGTCCGGGATCCAGCTCGGTGACCCGCCAGATGGCCCGAGCCAGGCGAGGCTGCTTAAGCGTGACCTCGCTCCCCAATCGCAGGTCACCGGTGTGCTCCACGCTCGTCACCGATTCGGTCCACTGCGGCCACTTCGTGACATCGGTGAGCACCGCCCACACCCGATCCAGTGGCGCCTTGATATTCACCGAGGTCGCGTACTGCACCAGCAGCTCCTCTCCTCATGTACCAAGTGGTACATGTACCATGTGGTACATGGGGTCGCAAGATCCAAAACAGCGCCTTCTTGACAAGGTGATCGACCACTTGGCCACACACGGACTCGGCGACCTGAGCCTGCGCCAATTAGCCGCGGCCATCGGCACCAGCCACCGCATGCTCAACTATCACTTCGGCTCCCGAAGCGGACTCCTCGTCGAAGTGGTGCGAGAGGTGGAAAGACGACAACAGCAGCGCTTCAACGACTTCCTGCGGGAGCTGGAGAGTCACGCCCGGTCCACCACCCAGACCCCTCTGTTCCCTGAGATCGCGTGGCGCTGGTGGCAACACATCAGCGACCCGCACCTGTGGCCACACGAACGCCTCTTCTTCGAGATCTACGGACAGGCGCTGACCGGCCATCCCGAACTCGCCGGCTTCCTCACCAGGGTCGTGGAGTCATGGCTGGATCCCCTGATCCGGTTCGCCCGGGCGTACGGAATCCCTGAACCCGAAGCCCGCACTGAGGCCAGACTGGCCCTCGCCGTCACCCGTGGGTTGCTACTGGACTTGCTCGCCACCGGTGACCGCGCCGGAGTCGACGCCGCCATGAAGCGCCAGATCGCTCATTACGTCACGAACCACACGAACTCCGCCGGCGTGGATGTGACCAAAACGACTTAGGCCGGTGCAGCCCTCTTCCGCTCCGCTGATAGCGAAACTGCTGAGAGCGAACAGTGTCCGTCCTTTACCCCGGACACCTTTAGCGTCACCAGCAGAACCCACATGACACGTCGCGAAGGGGTGCCATGTCCGAGTTATATGTTCCTGCTTCCCCCGCGTTCCCTTCCTCGGCGGCCCCTGGTACGCACACCGAGGAGCCTGTTGCCTCAGAGCCTGCCGCCCGGTCGTTCCAGACCAACATGAACTTCGATGACAACGTGTTCCACCGCCTCCTGCGGGAACGCATCATCTTCCTGGGCAGCGAGGTGACCGACGAGGTGGCGAACCGGATCTGCGGGCAGCTCATCCTGCTCGCCGCCGAGGACCCGGATCGCGATATCCACTTCTACATCAACTCGCCCGGTGGCTCTGTGGACGCCGGCATGGCGATCTACGACACCATGCAGTTCATCAACAACGACGTGGCCACCTATGCCCTGGGGTTCGCCGCGTCGATGGGCCAGTTCCTGCTCACCGCCGGCACCAAGGGCAAGCGGTACGCCCTGCCGCACGCCCGCATCCTGATGCACCAGCCTCTGGGTGGCATCCGCGGTACCGCCGCGGATGTCGCGATCCAGGCCGAGCAGCTGGTCTACATCAAGCGGCGAATGCAGCGACTGATCGCCTTCCACAGCGGCCAGCCTGTGGAACGGATCGAGGCCGACTCGGACCGGGACAAGTACTTCACCGCCGAGGAGGCCAAGGAATACGGTCTGATCGACCACGTGGTGTCGACGTCCCGTCAGATCGCCAGGATCCCGGTCGACGCCGTCCGCTGACACCACCGGTCGTCCAGAACGACCGGTTGGCCACCCACCATCCTGGTGGGAAGCCGACGCTGCGCCGCGCCGGGCCACAAACCCGCGCCGGGCGTCCCATCACCCGACTCCACGGGCGGTGCCAGACGCCCGGCGCCGGTACTCCCCGCTCCGCCTCCGAAGCGGCGAGAAATACTGGACGGAGCTTCATCGATAAGGAGCCCCATGACCCAGCTAACTCGAGCCGCCGTGGACCCCACCCCCCGGACCGACCCGCCGCTGCGCCGGGTGGATCTGGGAGAGGTTCCCTATCTCCAGGCGATGGAACAGATGACCATCTGGGCCGAGGAGCGCCGCACCGGGCTCGCTGAGGACCGCCTCTTCCTCCTCAGTCACCCCCCGGTGATCACCTATGGCCACCGGACCCCGCCCAGTGACCTGCCCCAAGACCTGGACATCCCGACCGTCGAGGTGGATCGGGGAGGCTACGCCACTTACCACGGCCCAGGCCAACTCATCGGCTACCTGGTGGTCGACGTGCGTCAACGCGGCCCGGTCGACATCGTCCGCTGGGTCGAAAACAGCCTCATCGCGGCCCTGGCGGAATTGGGCTTCGCCACCGTCCGCCGCGACACCCCCAAAGGCGCTCACAGCCTGGTCGGCGTGTGGACCCCCGAACATCACAAACTCGTCTCCATCGGCATGCGCATCCGCGGCGGCATCACCACCCATGGCTTCGCCCTCAATATCGATCCCGACCTCAGCGTCTTCGACCGCTTCACCGCCTGCCGACTTGAAGACGTCACCATGACCTCGCTGCGTCGGATCTCTGAGACCAAGGGCATTCCGCTGCCGTCCGAGGCCGTTATCCGGGACACCATCGCCCGCCACTTCGGCGCCACCTCGGAGTGACCAGCCCTGTAGTCTGCCTTCACCCGCGGCCAAGGGGCACGCGTCGGTTCCTGTCCAGGCCCGCCCGTGCCCGCGTCCAAGCCTGCTTTGAAGACTGTGGTCGTCGGACCGGTTTCACGTGAATCCTGACGTCGCCACACCGCCCGTCCAGGACACCCATGAAGACACCCATGAACAGACACCCATGAACACGTGTCCATGAGCAACGGAAGCCTGGACACCAGGGAGCGGTCTCCAGCAAGACGCAGCTTTAGTCTGCGAACGTAGATATACGGTAGATATACGTACATACGAGTCGATACCTGACCACAGTCACCGGCCCACTCCCCACCACAGGCACAGCCAAGAAGGCTTCAGGCAGGGAAAAATCAATAGATCTCAGTCGATCTTGTACCTATATTGGCTGCGCCTGAACCAGGGAGGCTCCATGGCACATACTCGGCCGGCCCAGCTGCCCGACCCCCCGTACTACGCGGTTATCTTCTCCTCGCTCCGCGCCGAAGGCGACAACGGGTACGCCGAGATGGCGCAGCGGATGGTGGAGCTCGCTTCTCAACAGCCTGGTTTCCTGGGCATGGAGTCCGCCCGAGGAGCTGATGGCCTCGGTATCACGGTGTCCTACTGGCGAGACGAGGAAGCCATCGCGGCATGGCGCCAGAACGCCGAACACAGCGTGGCACGCCGCCTCGGCAGAGAGCAGTGGTACGAATCGTTCGCTGTTCATGTAGCGAAGGTAGAACGCGCGTACCGGTTCAACCGCTCACCATCACCCGCAGAGCAGAGACCGTGAACCTTCCTCGGTGACTAGCGCAAGCCTCAATTACCGAAATCGCCAGGTGCGATATTCCCACCCCGGCCACACACTCGACACGCAACACTCATCACTTGCGCCTACTAACACCATTGTCACCAACATTCATCGGAAACAACAAAAACAAACCTGTCGACTATCCCACTATAATAAACCCCACCGCCCGTGACAAACATCCACTCATTCGTCAAGATACTCCTGAATCATATGAGTAATCTGACGTATAACATTAGCATGGAAAGCGTCTCCGATACCCTCGAGCAGGTCAACGAGGGCAGCGAATGTCCGAATCATGTCAGGGCGATAAACATCGCCTTCCCCTAAAACCAAATCTTGGTATATGACGACGAAATCCACGAGAGCGGATACAAAATCCGCACCCAGCCGACCCTCTCGCCGCCTATTTCAAGCAAAAATGAAAACGGTAGCATCCAGCTTTTCGATCTATGACCGTAACCACTCAGTTACGCTACGGTCCCCGACACTCGTCACACTGTCGCCAATCGGACACCAGTCGCCTCGATCGAACGCCTCTCGCCGAGGTGTTCTCTCATCGAGGTGATACGTCAGAGAGACCCCTTGCTTTACTCGCTACCGGCAGCAGCCCATCATCATCCCGCGCGGTTAAAACACGACAGCATCGTCATTTTTCTCATAGTTGCACCACTCGTTATCTGCCACCTGATTCGTACCGCAGCTGCGCCCGCTAACCCTCTCGTTCACCAGACCGTAGCCCGAATAGTGATCACAAAAATCGCCTAGCCAGCAATAGGATTCACGATGACGTGTCTAAGCTTCCGCACCATACGGTGTGGTTTGAACAGCAGGCGAACGTAACGCATCAATCTAATACGGAAACTTGTAGCCGCCCTACAGTCACAGCCTGACTGATCAATGCGCCTTTTATCGGTCCAGTGGACCACTGACGGTCATCAGCGCCACGCGACACGCATGGTATCGAGGGCAGTAGCGGACCGCCGCTGATCCACTGTATCGGTTAACGAGTGAAGCCGTGAAAGCGGGAATTTCTAAAACGGTGCCGCGGGACACGCTCGTGCTGAGGGCGTGGCTGATGGCGAAGCCGTACGGATCGTGAGCTACCTCTCATGCCGAGTGGGAGAACAAGTTTTTGGCATAACGATCGAAGGAGGTGATGGAGAAGGCCTGCTGTATGCGGACAACCAGCTTCTCGTGAGGGAGTCTCACCAGAATGTTTGTGAGGAAATGTTTGTGAGGACACGAGCACACCACAGGACCCGTTGCCCTCCCGGGAGGTACGGCTGGTGACGGCCTGGTTGAGCGGGCTAGTAAGGGTAGCGGTGATGAGGAGCCGCGGCTAAGCGATCCAGCCTGTTGTGCAGGCCATTTTGTTCCTCAGGCCGCAGCCGACGGCGGTGTGTTCAAGGACGCCTTTCACACACGTATCCGCCAGGACCAAAGTCCTCTGAGGCGTCGTCGCTGACCGGCCTGCCCTTGAGACTGTGGGCACGATGTGCCCACACGATCGCGGATGATCCTGGATCGAGCTGGTTGCCGCAACGCGAAACGGGCGCCCACCGACCAGGTTTTGGCTGGTCAGGGGACACCCATCACAACTGCAGCGGAGGGCGTGGGATTCGAACCCACGAGAGCGGGGTTACCGCCCTAACGGTTTTCAAGACCGTCGCCATCGGCCACTAGGCGAGCCCTCCTTGGCCACGGGAACAAGAGCGGTCTTGCGGCCACTTGGCCGCGTACCCTACCTGTTCCGCAGCAGACGGCGCATCGACTTTCGTGTCCGCGCCGCAATGTTAAGTCTGCCAGATGCCTACCAGCTGTCGAACGCGCCCAAGGCTGCTTCACGCCGGCCAGGTCCGAGGCTCGCCGGAGGTACTGGCGGTGGCAGGTCACCGCGGAGAGTCGGCCCGGATCAGAGGCGGTCCGGAGCCGATGGGAGGCGTCGCGAGCGGATCGACCGCTGGGTATCGTCCGGGCATGTACGCGATCACGATTCGGGAACCGGGCGGTCCGGAGGTACTGGAATGGACCGAGGTGCCGGACCCGCGTCCCCAGCCGGGTGAGGTGCTGATCGAGATCGCGGCGTCGGCGGTCAACCGGGCTGACATCCTGCAACGCCGGGGTCACTATCCGCCTCCGCCGGGAGCACCACCGTACCCGGGCTTGGAGTGCTCGGGGCGGGTCATCGCCACCGCCAGTTCGGATTGGCACGACGGGGACCTGGTCTGCGCGTTGCTTCCTGGGGGCGGGTACGCGGAGCGGGTGGCGGTGCCGGGTGAGCTGCTGCTGCCTATTCCGCGAGGAGTGAGCCTGGAGGACGCGGCTGCCCTGCCGGAGGTGGCCTGCACCGTCTGGTCGAACATCGGCTTCCTCCGTAAGGGACAGGTGCTCCTGGTGCATGGTGGCGCCAGCGGAGTTGGGACGTTCGCGATCCAGTTCGCGCGGGCTCGAGGCGCGCAGGTGTGGTGTACGGCCAGCCGAAACAAGCATGACCGGCTACGGCAGCTGGGCGCGGAACCGATCGACTACCGCACCGAGGACTTCGTCGAGGTGGTGAAGCGGGGTACGGATGGGCACGGCGCGGATGTGGTGCTCGACATCATGGGCGCCGTCTATCTGGAGAGGAACCTCGACGTGCTGGCCACGGAGGGGCATCTGGTGGTCATCGCGGTCCAAGGAGGGCGCAAGGCCGAGCTTGATCTCGCCCGGTTGCTCGCGAAACGCGCCACCATCTCGGCGACGACGCTGCGTTCTCGCCCGCTGAAAAGTAAGGCTGACATTGTGCGGGGAGTACGCGAACAGGTGTGGCCGCTGATCGAAAACGGCATGATCCGCCCCGTCATCGATCGACGTATCCCGCTGCGCGATGCGGTCGAGGCGCACCGGGTGGTGGAGTCCAGCGCACACATCGGCAAGGTTCTCCTGACGCGCTGACCGCCCGAACCGACTGACCCAAACCGACTGACCCAAACCGACCATGTGGGTGGTACGCCGGCGCGGGGCGTCCCTGGTGCGTACGCCACCGCTGCACCGGGCCTGCCCCGCCGGCGTCGACGCTCACCTGCGTCACAGTCAGGCCCCTCGCCCGCGTGAGGGTGGCCGGGTGTCACCCAGCAGATAGCGTGGCCCGCTCCCTAACACCGCCATTTCGTCGTCAGGGTTGGACAGGGTGCAGGTTTTCAGCGACAAGCAGCCGCATCCGATACAGCTGGTCAGTTTGTCACGCAATCGCTCTAAAAGCGCGATCTGATCCTCAAGACGGCGCCGCCAGGAGCGGGACAGTCGCTTCCAGTCCTGCTTGTTGGGGGTGCGGTTCTCGGGAAGCGTGGCGAGCGCCTGTCGGATCTCCTCCAAAGACAGGCCCACCTGCTGGGCGATTCGGATGAATGAGACCCGGCGTACCTCGGCACGGGGGAAACGCCGCTGGTTACCGCTGGTGCGTACCGCGTGGATCAGTCCCAGGCGCTCGTAGTACCGCAGCGCTGAGGTGGCGACGCCGGTACGCGCGGCCAGCTCCCCGATGGTCACCATCTCGGGTAAGGCGCCCATTGCTTCGCTCCTCACAAAACCTTGAGTTGAAGTTAACTTCAAGTTGCATGGTAGAAGTATGAGCGCGTTGGACGTACAACACGGTTATGCGCAGCTCCATGCTCTGCTGTCTCGCGTAACCGGTGATGAGAAGCATCTGCCGAGTGCAACATCCACATTGGACGTACTGTGGGTGTTGTACGACCGGGTCCTCAATGTCTCCCCCGACACCGTCGATGCCCCTGACCGCGACCGGTTTCTGCTGTCGAAGGGGCACGGCCCGGCCGCCTACTACGCCGTGTTGGCGGCGAAGGGCTTCATCCCCACCGAGTGGCTCGACGATGTCGCCTCGTTCCTCTCGCCCCTGGGGCACCACCCTGACCGGGTCCTGGTCCCAGGAGTGGAAATCTCCAGCGGCTCCCTGGGGCATGGGTTGCCCATCGGGGTGGGGATCGCCTTGGGATTGCGCGCCCAGGGCCTGACCTCTCCCAAGGTCTATGTGCTGGTGGGCGACGCCGAGCTGGATGAGGGCTCCAACCATGAGGCGATCGCGTACGCCGGCGCTATCGGGTTGGACAACCTCATCGTGACGGTGATCGACAACCAGTCCGCCACCCACGGCTGGCCGGGCGGTATTTCGAGCCGGTTCAGCGTAGCCGGCTGGTCAACGGCCACTGTGGACGGACGAGACCACGACGCCATCGAACATGCCCTGCGTACCCCGCTACCGGGCCGGCCGCACGCCGTGGTGGCGGTGGTGGAGCCAAAGGAGGAGTGACCGTCATGCGGGAACGTTTTGTCTCAGTCACCTCTGAACTTCTGGAGTCGAATCCGCGTACCGCGCTGGTCCTGGCCGACATCTCGGCCGCAGCGTTCGAACCGGCGCGGGTACGCCACCCCGACCGGGTGATCAACGTAGGAATCCGGGAACAGTTGATGCTGGGAGTGGCCAGTGGCCTGTCACTGACCGGGCTGCGTCCGATCGCGCATTCCTACGCACCGTTCCTGGTAGAGCGGGCGTTCGAGCAGGTCAAGCTCGACCTAGGGCACCAGCAGGCGAGCGCGATCCTGGTCAGCGTGGGTGCCTCCTACGACTGGACCCAAGGGGGTTACACCCATCATTCGCCTGGCGATGTGGCGGTGTTGTCCACGCTACCGGGGTGGACAATCCACGTTCCCGGGCACCCGGATGAGATGGAGGCGCTCCTGCGGCAGGCGGTCGCCTCCGATGACCTGGTCTACATTCGGCTGACCCAGCGGGCGAACTCCGCAGCCCACCTGCCCGACGGCCACCAGGCGAATGGTCGGATCCATCTGGTACGCCCGGGCTCCAAAGCGCTGGTTGTCGCGGTGGGTCCGATGCTGGATCCCGTTCTGACAGCGGTGTCCGATCTGGATGTCGCGGTGGCGTACACCACGACGGTGCGTCCCTTCGATCATGTCGGGCTTCGCCAGGCGGCGCCCTCCAGCGATATCGTGCTGGTGGAGCCGTATGTCGCCGGTACCTCCGCAGCCGAGGTGAACCTCGCGCTCGCGGATCGTCCACACCGGCTCCTGTCCCTGGGCACCAACAACCGCGAGCTGCGCCGCTACGGCACTCCTCGGGAGCACGATGTGGCGCATGGCCTGGACCCGGCCGGACTCCGCCGCTCCATCGTCGACTTCCTGACCTCTTCTGTGAGCTAGGGAAGCCGGCCGCAGAACGCCGATGGCAGCGCCTGCGACACCGATGACGCACAAGATCAGGGGGGACCGGGGTATTGCGCGGCTCAGGTTGGGGGCAGCGTGGCCCGCACGGACGCAGGCAGCAGTTCCAGAATCCACTTGGGGATCTGGGCGCTGATTCCCGATTTCTCGCTGCGGACGCTGACCTCGCCGAACACTGTGTGGACCCGGATTCGAATCAACGGAGCCCCAGGGCGGCGAGGTGCGGGCCCGAGGTTGAGTTTACGGGCGCTGAAAATCACGGCGCCGTTGATCTCGACATCCACCCCCTCGGGAACAATGATCTTCAATTCGCCGAAGACCGTGAAGCCGTTGATCTCGATAACCCCGTCGGTCATCGCCTCTTGAGAGATGGTGGCCTCACGCAGGTCGAGTTTGCAGGCGCCGAAGACATTGATCAGACGCATCACGCGGGGTAACCGCCAGGCACCGGACCGCTTGTGCTCCCCGAAGATGTTGACGGTGCTGTACACCGCCTGAGTAGCTCCGACGGAAGGAGGCAGGTTCAAATCAGCGGTCGCTGCAGCCAGTTCCTGGTCCGTCTCGGCGGCCCAGACCACACCGACCCGGTCACTGAACTCCTCAAGCGTGAGACGGCCTTCACCGCAGGCTCGCTGCAGAAGCTGAGCCGCTCGTTCCCGATCAGCGTCGGTGATCCGGATTCCTGGTCGGGGCGTCGCTTGCCCTGGTGGCACAGCCGGTGGAGCTGGCGGCGGGGCCGGCGGCGGATCCAAAGGCGCGGGCGGGGGCGAGACCGGATTCGACGTGACCGACTGTGGTGGCGCGGTGGAACCGCCTTGAAGGGCCTCGGTCTTTAACACCGGGGTGGATTGGGAAGGAGCAACGGATGAATTCGAAGGCGACGGTTCGGACTCCATGCCTTGACGGTATCGATCAGATGCTCACCACGTCGAGGACCTCCATATCGGAGGTATCTCGCTCTCAGTGCTCCTCAGTCGTCGCTGTCTCCGATGTCACGCGCTTTGCTCTGGGCCTCCTGCAACCGCCATAAATGATCGTGGCCCCGATCCTCAGGGAGTCCCGTGAGGACCGGGGCCACGGTCAGGGGACGCCTGTCCGCTGACCTCCTGTTACGCATAGTCAACCGCTGATACAGCGCCTCGATCGGTGTCAGCCGGCGGTTCACAGCGCCGGTGCCCTGAGAGGCGCTGAAGTTGGTCAACCCCGCCCGGTACTGCGGCGTCCTCGTCGAGACACCGCGTCGAGGATCACCGCGGCCAACAGCACCGCCGCCGTGATCATGAAACGCACCGAGGAGTCCAGCTGGAGCAGCAGCATGCCGGACTGGACCGAACCGAGCACCAGCATGCCCAGCAGCGCGGAGTAGGTGCTTCCACGCCCACCGAACAGGCTGGTGCCGCCGATCACCGCGGCAGCGATCGCCATCAGCAGGGTGTCACCGGCGCCGGAGGCCTGCGTCACCGCGTACCCGCGGGACGCGGCGAGAATGCCGCCGACCGCTGCCATCCCGGAGGCGATCATGAAGACCGAGATCCGGATCCAGTCGACCCGGATACCGGCCCGGCGGGCCGCCTCGATGTTGCCACCCACCGCGAAGATGCTCCGCCCGTACTGGGTCTTACGCAGGATCAGGTCGAAGAACACCACGAAGCCGACCATGATCAGCAGGGCCAGGGGTACGCCCCGCCAGCTGTTGAGGATCGCCACGGAGATACCGATGCCGACCCCCAGCGCAACGGTGCGGATGATGAGGTCCCGAATGTGGGCGACAGGCAACCCGGCCGCCATTCGGCGCCGACGCCCCAGGTACGCGGTTATCACGTACGCGGCCACCGCCACCGCGCCGACCGCCCACCCCGCGGGGGCCGCCAGGGTGGTGGAGGTCAGCCGCGCGATGGTCCCATCGAAGGGGATGTTGATCGTGCCGCGCTCTCCCAAAACATACAGCTGCAGACCCTGCCAACCGATGAGGCCAGCGAGGGTGACCACGAAGGAGGGGACGCCGAGTTTGACGAAGATCGTGCCGTGCAGGGCACCGATGGCGACTCCGACTGCGATCGCAGCCGCGATCGCGAGCACATCGGACACCCCATGCCGGACCGCGAGGACGGCCATCACCGCTGCGGTCACACCGGAGACTGAGCCGACCGACAGGTCGATCTCACCCAGCAGAAGGACCAGCACGATACCGACCGCGATCGTGCCGGTCGCGGCGATCTGCAGCGTCAGATTGCTCAGGTTTTGGGCAGATAGGAAGCGGGAATTCAGCGATTGGAAAATGATCCAGATGAGCGCGAGGCCTAAAACCACCGGCAGGGCGCCGAGTTCCCCGGAGCGGATCCGTCGCTTAAGGATGAACGCGTAGTCCGACAGCTTCTGAGGCGGAGCGTCGAGGCGCGGATCGATAGCGGGGCCGGGTGTGGCGGTGGCCACGGATTCGCTCTTGACAGTGCTCATGCGTCGGCCTCCGTGGTGGCGGCGGCGCCGGCCGTCCGGGCCCGCCGCCGGGAAACAGCGTTGTCGGACGCTCCCGTGATTGCCGCGACGATGTCTTCCTGCGTCGCCTCGTCGATCCTGAAGCTGCCAGCGTTGCGTCCCAGCCGCAATACCACCACCCGGTCGGCTACCGCCCGGACGTCGGCGAGATTGTGGCTGATGAGGATCACGCCGAGCCCGCGATCGCGCAGCCGCTCAATCAGGTCAAGAACCTGCGCGGTCTGCGCCACCCCGAGAGCAGCGGTGGGCTCGTCCAACATGACGACCTTGGGGTCACCGAGCAGGGACCGTGCGATCGCGATCGACTGGCGCTGACCACCCGACAGCGATGCGACCGGCACCCGGACGTTGGGGATCTTCACCGACAGCGAGGCCAACAGCTCGCTGGCCCGCTGTTCCATAGCGATCTCGTCCAGGACTCCCAACCGCTCGAGTTCCTGCCCCAAGAACAGATTGGCCACGACGTCCAAGTTGTCGCATAGCGACAGATCCTGGTAAACCGTCGCGATTCCAAGCGCAGTGGCGTCGTGAGGCTTGTTGATACTGACCGGACGTCCTTCCCAACGGATTTCGCCCTCGTCAGCTGGGTTCACACCGGCGATGACCTTGATCAGCGTCGACTTGCCCGCACCGTTGTCACCAGCGAGCGCCACCACCTCGCCTGCGTAGACCTCGAGACTGACGTCGGTAAGCGCCTGTACGGCACCGAACCGTTTCGAGATCCCGGACAACGCCAGTATGGGGGTGTCCGTCACGTTTTACTCCTCCCTCGCAGCCTTTCCCGTGCCACGGTGGCCTGTCGGGCCATCGCCACAACAGGCCACCGTGTGTTCTTCAGGTGCCGTCCCGGTGTCCGTCGGGGCGGGTGGGATTGGCTACAGCAGGCCCGCCGCGGCGCAGGCTTGCTCGTACTCCGGGGTGCAAATCTCTTCGAGGGTGTAGAACCCGTCGGCGATGATCGTGTCGGCGATGTTGTCGATGGTGACCGCGACCGGCTCCAGCAACACCGCGGGCACGTCGACGGTGCCGTTGTTGACGGTGATCGTCTCACCCTCGTACTCCTCGCCGGTGGCGAGAGCGATCGCCATCTCAGCGGCCGCGAAGGCCTCAGGCTCGATCCGCTTGTAGACGGTCATGTACTGCTGCCCACCGATGATCCGCTGAATCGCGGCCAGCTCGGCGTCCTGGCCGGTGACCGGGGGCAGGGGGTCGAATCCGGCGCTGACCATCGCGGCGATCGCACCGGAGGCGGTGCCGTCGTTAGCCGCGTACACACCGATGATGTTCTCCTGGCCCAGGGCCGTGATGGCCTGCTCCATCTCGTTCTGGGCCTCTTCCGGTGACCAGTCGGGGGTGTCGTACTCCGCGCCGATGTTGACGTTGCCGTCGAGCACGGAGTGGGCTCCAGCGGCGAAGTCCGCGGCGTTGGGGTCGGTCGGGGAGCCGTTGATCATCACGATCTGACCCCGCATCGGGTCACCGCCGGCACGCAGCGCCTCTAGCAGCGCCTCACCCTGCACCTCACCGACCCGACGGTTGTCGTAGGAGACGTAGTAGTCGACCGGACCGCTGGCGAGACGGTCATACGCGACCACCGGGACTCCCTGTTGTTCGGCGTTGGCCACGATGCTGCCGGCCGCCTCAGCGTCGACGGCGTCGAGGATCAGCACGTCCACGCCCTGGGTCAGCATCGCCTCGGCCTGGCTCTGCTGCTGGGCAGAGTCGGCGTCGGCGTTCTGGTAGAGAACCTCACATTCGGGGCACAGCTCGGAAATCCGCTGCTCGATCAACGGACGGTCGAACGCCTCATACCGGGCCGTGACCGCGTCAGGTAATAACAGTCCGATCGTGAAGCCTTCTTCAACGCTGGCGTCGCCGCCGTTGTCGGATCCGCCCGTATTGCTGTTACAAGCGACAGTGCCGGCCAGCAATGCAGTCACTCCGAATACGACCAGCCCGCGCCGGGTATTCATCCTCATGACGAAGCCCTTCTGGTCACTCCTATGTCGCCGGTCACTTCCCGGCGTTGAGACAGAGTGAACCGCCTCACACCCTTGTCGTCAAGACTTGAACACAAGGGAAGCGAATTTGAGACCTTGTGTTCGGGACGCAAACAAACACCCCCGCTTTCGGGGGGAGGTAAGCCACGAATCCCGCGAAAGTGCTGGTAGAAAGGCGAGACGCGGACACCCGCGGAAGGAATGGATGCCACACGCCCGAGGCGGCTGAGACCTCAGTGACTCAGTGACTGGGACTCAGTGGCTGGTACGCGACCGGTGCGTCGACTGCGGCGACGGGTGTGACGGCTCATGGGTTCACAAGATCATCGCCGGGTTCGACCGAACGCACCACGACGGCCAACGCACCGATCACCGCGGCCCGCCCGCCAACCTCGGCGGGTACCACCTGAACGAGATCAGCCGAATTGGGAAGGGTCTGCCGGGCCAGTGTCTCCCGCAGCGGCGCGAGCAGGACATTGCCTGCCTCCGCCAATTCACCACCGACGATGATCCGCTGCGGATTGAGCAGATTGCACAGGATCGCCGCTACCGAACCGACCGCCCGACCAGCGTCAGCGATGACCCGCCGCGATCCCAGGTCCCCCGCCAAGGCGGCGTCCACGAGGGTACGCAGCGTCGGCGGCTGTTCACCGTTCTGGCGGGGAAGCAGGTCCAGCAAATACGGGCCGCCCACCACGGTCTCCAGGCAGCCCCGGTTACCGCACCGGCAGATCCGCCCGTTCTCATTGACGGTGATGTGCCCAAGCTCCCCGGCGAAGCCACCGATGCCCGTGTAGAGCTCCCCATTGAGGATCAGCGCGGCACCTACCCCGGAGGAGAGCTTGAGGTAGACCAGGTCCGTCAGCCGACGCCCCGCACCGGCCACCATCTCCCCGAGCGCGGAGGCATGGGCATCGTTGATCACCTTCACCGGCATCCCGAGCCGGTCAGATAAATCCCCCACAATGTCCACACCGCGCCAGTTGGGCATCAACGTCGCCGCCACCATCTGCCCTGTGCCCGCGGCGACCGGACCGGGGACCGCCACCCCGACCCCGCGTACCCGTGAACGGTCGAAACGGACCTGCCGCAGCAGGGTGCTCACCAGCCACTCGACGCGACGCAGACTGCGGGATGCGGAGTGCGCCACGTCGTAGGGGATGCACTCCTCGGCATGGATGCGGTGCGCCATGTCGGACACGGCGGCCCGGATGTGCGAGGTCCCCAGCTCGACCCCGATCGCCATACCGGTCGCGGTCGCCAAGGACACGCTCTGTGCCCGACGCCCGCGCGAGATCGGGGTCACCACGACCGTGCCGTCGTCCCGCAGCATCCGCACGATGTTGGACACCGTGGCGGCGGACAAGCCGGTAGCCCGGGCGATCTCCGCTTGTGTCAGTGAGCCGGCGGCCCGGATAGCGCGCAGCACACGACGCCGGTTCGCCTCGCGTAGTGCGCTCTGCGATCCAGGTGTCTCCACCGACATGCCGCCTCCCCCGGCTGACCGGCTTTCTGAAGCCTGCTGGCCGGCGGGAGCCAGTCTACAAGTCTTGAACACCACTACAGCGGTTGCCGGACTCCGACCTCGTCGATGTGTTGCAGAAGGTCGGCTGGATCCTGATAAACACGGTAGCTACCGGCTCGTTCCAGTTCCTCACGGCCATAACCACCCGACAGCAACCCCACTCCGAGAGCGCCAGCCCGGCGCGCCGCGAGCATGTCCCACACGCTGTCACCGACCACCATCGAATGCTGTGGCTGCGCACCCAACCGGCGCGCCGCCGCCAAGAACAGATCTGGGTCGGGCTTGGCGCGCTGCACCAGATCCCTCGTGATCAGAGGGACATCCTGGGGAAGACCCAGCATTTCCAGGGCGGGCTTGGCCACCCGGGCCGACCCGCTGGTCGCGATCGCCCACGGCACTCCCCATTCAGTCAAGGCACGCAACAGCTCGGCGGCGCCCGGGAGTGGGCGGACCGAATCGAGCTGAGCGATGTACTCGCGGGCATGCAGCTCTCGCAGTTGATCCGCCTGCTCGGTCGCTAACCGCAGCCCCATCTCCCGCTGCAGCGCCGTGACGAACAAGCCGCCACTCATCCCGATCCGACGATGGATCCGCCACACCGGAAGATCGATGCCGACCTCGCTGAGGGCATTACGCCACGCGATGACGTGTTGGTAAACGCTGTCGATCAGAGTGCCATCAAGATCAAACAGGAACGCCGGAGTGGGCAGCTCGAAGTCATCGCCGGTCGTCATACCCCTGAACCTAGTGCGACCGGGATCGTCGTGGCGCCTTTCGGCCGTGACTGCTCCTCACGCGCGTACCAGCCGAGAAAGACACACCGCCGAATCAACGAATCAACGGACAGAGCGGACCCGTTCCCGGGCCAGGATCCACAACGCCTCGACTCCGTCCCGCCAGGTGATCTTCTTCCCCTCTTCCCGGGTACGCGCGCGGTAGCTGATCGGCACCTCGTACGGCCGGATTCCGCGTCGCAGTAACTTGCCGGTGACCTCGGCTTCCATGCCGAATCCTTGAGAGCGGATGTCCAGCGAGCGGTACAGCTCCACCGGCATCAGCTTGAAGCAGGTCTCAAGGTCGGAGATATAGCAGTTGAACATTACGTTCGCGGCCGTTGTGACCGCGCGGTTCCCCATGACGTACCAGAAAGAAAAAGCGCTGTGACTACCGAAAGTCCGGTTCCCATACACGACGTCGGCTCGGCCGTCCAGGACCGGTTCCAGTAGTTTGGGAATATCCTCCGGGTCGTACTCTAGGTCAGCGTCCAAGATCACCATGTAATCGCCGGCGGCCTGGTTCACGCCGGTACGAATCGCGGCGCCCTTCCCGCGGTTCCGGGGATGGGTGAAGACCCGAACCCGCTCGTCGTCCACCCGGGACAGGATTTCGCCGGTGGCATCCTTACTGCCATCGTTGATGACAATCAGCTCGATCTCACAGGGGTAGGTAACCGCCAACGCCTGCTTGATCGCCTCAGAAACACGGTCCTGCTCGTTGTAGACCGGCATCAAGATGGACAGCTTCACGATGCCTCCCGGCTCGCGATCCAGGATTAGCTCGCCGTTGGACGGCAGTCGCGAGTTTATACGGTGCTTGACGGACTGATCGCACACGATACTGGAAGATCGCACCAAAGGCTCCGGGTGACCTTCGGAAGCAAGACTGACCTCCTCTTTGAGAACATTCATCCCCTACAAAGGGGATTTTCGGAAAGGTCAGCAAGAGTCGGTCGGTTTCAACTCCGATCGGATGTTCCCGGCCCGTGGCCCCGGGGACCGCGGTGGATGACCGCGAATCCTATGAACATGATCGGCCACACCGGCCAGAAATAGTTCACCTCTCCGGCAGCGATCGAGGTGACGGCCCAGATACCGATCAACAACGCCGCGAGTGGCACTAGCCAGGCCAGCCGCGGATACTTCACCAGCCACCCGGCGTTGCGCTTCTTGGGTTCCGGGTCGAGCAGGCGACGACCCCCATCGGGCAGATCGGCCGTGAGCGGCATGAGATCGCCCCTGGTTCGAGCGGCGTACGCCTGTCGTATGCGCTCGTCCGCCTCCTCCAGGGTGAGCATCCCCTCACCAGCGGCGCGGCTGATGACACGCGCCACTGCTTCCCGTTCCGCGTCGGAAACCCGGATATGTTCGGTACCAGGCGGGTAGGCGAGCGAAGGTGAAGGCAGGGCCGATGGATCGGGAGAGTGCATCGGTGCTTCCCCCTCTCAGCTCGCCACGTGGTGCCGCCCTGTCGACAACGCCGGTGGGATAGCCGCTAACTACGCGCCGCCCGACGCCACTTCGGGACACGCCGCGGACGAAGCACGCCGGTATACACCGTTAATGATTACACAGATACTGTGGCACCCCCGGGTCTACGGTCACGGTGCCTCCCCAGGGGGTATCACAGGCCGACCGGTTAGGTAGGGGAGGATTGAGTCATGACTGAGGGCGAACGCACTGAATCCGCCACTCCACCGACCCAGTCAGGCCCATCGGCGCGGCCCCAAACCGTCATTGTCGTTGGACCGGACGGCCGTCCCATGGGCACCGTGGATGTTGATTCTCGCAAATCAGACGAAGACGACAACGATCCTGCGCGCCTGGTCGAGCAGCCCGCCAAGGTCATGCGGATCGGCAGCATGATCAAGCAACTCCTGGAGGAGGTCCGGGCTGCCCCGCTGGATGAGGCGGGTCGGCAACGCCTCAAGGAGATTCACGCTCGGTCCATCTCCGAGCTGGAAAGCGGGCTCGCGCCGGAGCTGCGTGACGAGCTCCAACGTCTGTCTTTGCCGTTCGAGGACGAGGGCACCCCCAGCGAGGCTGAATTACGAATCGCCCAAGCTCAGCTGGTCGGCTGGCTGGAAGGCTTGTTTCACGGCATCCAAGCGGCTCTGGTCGCCCAGCAGATGGCGGCGCGGCTCCAACTCGAACAGATGCGGCGGGACTTCCCCGCGCTTCCTGGGCCAGCAGGCGGCGTCGGTCAGGCGGGGCACGCGTCCGGCGGTTCCAGTAGTCATCACCCTGAGCCACCCCGTACCGGGCAGTACCTGTAAGACCTACAAGCGGTTCCGTCACCGACGGACCGCCCCGACGAATGGGGGTACGCGCCCGCGTACCCCCGGTTCTGATTCGTCGGCTGCGGTAAGCATCGAGCTGGTGACTCAACGAGAAGCCACAGGCGACGTCAGCCAGGGTGACCCTGACTCAACGCTGCTGGGTAGCCAGGATGCGATCGAGGTAGACCGCTACCCCGTCCTCGTTGTTGGACAGCGTCACCTCGTCGGCCACCGCCCTCAGCTCCGGATGCGCGTTCGCCACGGCGACACTGTGCCCCGCCCAGGTGAACATCGGGACATCGTTGGGCATATCCCCGAACACCAACACGTCCGCGGGGTCCACCCCCAAAGACTCGGTGACCACCGCCAACCCGGTGGCCTTGTTGACCCCCGGAGGGCACAACTCGATGCCGTGCAATCCGGCGTACGTCACCACACACAGTGATTCGGGAATCACCCGACGCGCCACGATGAGCAGCTCATAGGGCGTCAGCGTCGTCGAGCTGATGAACGCTTTGAGCACCGGCCCTTTCAAGGCCTCCTCTCGAGGGCGTTCCACACACGGCTCGGGGTACGGCCACCGGTAACCCGGCTCCCCCCACAGAGGAGCTCCCGGTGCGGCATCCGCCTCCACCATCACCAGCAGCGGCCCGCACTCCTGCTCCAGCAGGCGCACCGCCTCGGCGATCACGGCGCCTTCCACCCACGTCTCCCCCATCACCATCACCGACTCATCGGTGAGGTCAACGACGTAGCCGCCCTGCGCCAGAACCAGATACTGCGCGGCGTCTAGATCGGCACGACACAAGGGGAGAATGCGGGGACCCCGGCCGGTCACCCCGACCAGGGTCACCCCTGCCTCACGTACTTTGTCCAGGACCGTCCTGGTGTAGTCGCTGACGGTGCCGTCGTCACGGACCAGGGTCCCGTCCAGATCGGTCGCGACCAGCTTGGGCAGACCTCTCACTGGCCACCCCCTTCCGAGTTGGGGGAGCAAGGCTACCGCGAGATCGCGACCGTGTGGGATCTTGTGCGTGACAACCGCGTAATTTTTCTCAGGGCTCCAACACTTCCGTGCCTAGGAAAGGCTGCAGCGCCTTGGGGACTCGCACCGACCCGTCTGGCTGCTGATGGTTCTCCAGCAACGGCACCAACCAACGGGTGGTGGCAAGCGTGCCGTTGAGGGTGGCGGCCACGCGCGTCTTGCCCTCGGCGTCGCGGTAACGGATCCCCAGCCGGCGGGCCTGGTAGGTGGTGCAGTTCGAGGTTGAGGTGACCTCCCGGTACCGGCCCTGGCTAGGCACCCACGCCTCACAGTCGTACCTGCGGGCAGCGCTGGCGCTCAGATCACCGGCGGCCGCCTCGATCACCCGGTAGGGCACCTCGATCTTGGCGAGCATCTCCTCCTGCCACGCCAGCAGCCGCAGGTGCTCCTCAGCGGCCTGATCCGGCGTACAGAACGAGAACATCTCGATCTTGTCGAATTGGTGCACTCGGATGATGCCTCGCACGTCCTGGCCGTAGCTGCCGGCCTCCCGTCGGAAGCAGGACGACCATCCGGCGTACCGCAATGGTTCGGTGAGATCGAGGATCTCGTTGGAGTGGTACGCGGCGATCGACACCTCGCTGGTGCCGACGAGGTAGAGGTCGTCGGACGGTAGGTAATAGACCTCGTCGGCATGGGCGCCCAGGAAACCAGTGCCATCCATGGCTTCAGGCCGCACCAGGACTGGCGGGATCATCATCGTGAAACCGGCCTGCACCGCCTGCTGCAACGCCAACTGGAATATCGCGTTTTGCAGCAACGCACCGACACCGGTGAGGAAATGGAAGCGGGCACCCGAAACCTTGGCGCCCCGTTCGGTGTCGATGGCCTTCAGCAGTTCACCGAGTTCCAGATGGTCACGAGGCTGAGGGATGTCGGGCTTTTCCCCGACCTCACGGAGCACGACGTAGTCGTCCTCCCCACCGGGCCTCACCCCTTCCTCGACCAGGTTGGGGAAGGCCAAGTGGAGCTCACGCAACTTCACCTCGGCCTGGTTGGCCTCGGCCTCGGCGGCCTTCACCTTGACGGCCAATTCTCTGGTACGCGCGAGTAGCGCGGCACGTTCATCGGGATCGGCCTTCGCCACCGCTTTACCGAGCTGTTTCTGCTCGGCGCGCAGCGACTCGAAGCTGGAGAGCGCGGACCGGTACTGGCTGTCAGCGGCCAGCAGTTGGTCAACAGCGTCCTCAGACCCGCCCCGGAGCCGTTGGCTGGCACGGGCGAGATCAGGGTTCTCTCTCAGCAGACGAAGGTCAATCACGAGTGTGCAGCCTACCCCGCGTTCGGATATGAGGACGCAACCGATTAGCGACTCGCCGCGGCCCCACCTCACCGTCACCAGACCCGGTCACAAGTGGACAGAGCGGCGGAGGCGACGGTGAGGACGAGGATCGGGAGCGCGGCGGACAGGGCCGTTCCAGGGCGTACCTGCGCTACATGGGCGTACCTGGTGGAGGGGCATACCCCGTCGGAGGAGAAGGCGGATACCCCTGGATCAGCCTCGGATCAGGATTCGGGGTGGCGCCCGGCGGCACCGGTCCTGCGCCCGAAACTGGGGTGGTGGGAGGAGCGTATTCATACCCCGCGGCTGGGTAGGGGTAGGACCCAGTAGGCACCCCAGGGGGAGCGACAGCGTACTGCGGCCGGTGAGCGAACGCCGCGGCCGCGGCAAAGGCGATGACAGCGAGAAATGCCATAATCAACCCAGCCCCTGTACCGGTGTTCATGTTCTGCGTGCTGGAGAACTCGCCTTCACCGGCTTGCTCCAGCGTGGTGACGACGTCGTGCGCCTCCATCGTCAGCAGGACCAGGAACAGCAGTGTCAGTCCGGCGGCGACAAACGCACTGACCCGGTACGCGAATCGACGGCGGGTCTCAAAAATGGCGGCGACCGTCAGCCCGAGGAGCCCGAGAGAGAGCAGCAGATATAGGATCGCGTAGGGTGCGGCTGAGACCTCAGCGCCGAAAGGCTCCATCGACTCCCTAATTTCTGCCGCTATAGCGCTGGGGGCATCCACACTTATTCCGAGTGCCCGGTTATGGATCAGGTCACTGAAGCTGATCGACAGGGACACAGAGAACGCCCCGACGAATTCCTCCTCCACGTAGATGGTGAGTGTCTGCCAGTCGAGAATGAAGGACAGCAACAGCAGGAGCGTTCCCGTCCCAGCAGCGCACAACGCCGTCCACTCCAAGCCCGTAAACCGTCCTCCCCGCCCGGGCTGCGGGGCAGCCGAGCCTATCGGCCCGCCCGATGTGACCGGTGCGGCGGAAGCTGGAGGCACAGAAGGAGACACAGAAGGTTGGTAGGGAGCGCCGGAGGTGACCGGGTGAGGATCCTGAGGCGCGCCGTGCGGGGAGTATGCCATGGTGATGTGCCTACGCAATTACTGTTGCGTCACGCAAGCAGCTTTTTGACACTCAGATCTCTCTGATGCCTTAATGTTACATTAAGCGAGATAAGTGCCATTTATCCGATCGCAGAACCCGAATATTCTTCATATAAGTCTACCATATACACCTTCAGAACGCGCCGTTCTCACCCCAACACCACCCAAACAGCGCCACAGCACGTCCCGGCCCACACGAACGTAGGCTTTAGTAGCCTTGCTCATCTTCGAGACTTTTGGGACGCGCCGTCACCGGAGTCAAATCTGACAACCTCACACCAGTGACCTTCAAACGGCGCTCACACGATACAGATCCCGTTTCTCGATACCACTCCCGCAACGGGAAAGGACGGCTTACTGTGACACAGTTATGAAACATCACCAATTCACCCCCCCAGGACCGTATCGTCTTACAGGATATTCACACGATAATCATTCCTCACGCAGCCCTTAGACCAAAACTCCACCAAAATCTAAAGCCCGTAAAACCCAAGAAGATATTACGTCACCAAATTTATGATCAACCACGACAGCGTATGGCGCGATCACAAGACGCACCTAAACTCTCTGATCAGGTTACCGGTGCCCGAAGGCAGCAACCGCGCCGAAAGCGATGGCAGCGATGAACAAAAAATCATTTCTACCCCGGGCACGAATCCACAGTAACTGCGAATGAGCGGGGATCTGTACTGAAGAATTCACTACCGACGTACTGTTCGACGTCATAAGCCTCTACCGTCAGCTAAATCAAACACGGCAGCGTCAACCCGGCGGTGATCAACGTACCGGTCGCGAAACGCTAACCAATGACGAAGCGGACCGAGCACGGCAGCAACCGCTAACCCTAAAAGAACCAGAGAAAACACCAGGCGCACAATCGCGGGTGGGTCCGTCGTGACAGAACCTCGAAAGGCCCTAGCCCGTCCCTAAGCGTCTCCTCTAGAGAAGGAGGAACACTCAGGTCCACTCCAGAAGCTCAGTCATCGATGTCTTACGCGATTACCGCCCGTTACGCAAGAGACTCATTGGCCGTACGATTTACACTAAAGCTTTCGCTTTTCAGCGAAACACTCTTATTTATCCTGCGACACTATATAGGGTATATAGGGCGGCCGTCGCGTACCTCGGCTACTGAACGCCAGGGTACGCAGGACGACCGCCCACGCGAGTCGCTTCTGCTGGCCACCGAGCCGGTACGGCGCTGGCCTTCCTGATAGACCTACCTTCCCGCCATCGATGCGCCGAGCAGGTCTGATCCCTCAAATAACGCTGACCCTCACCACTGCTGGCCGCCATAGGGCTGCTGCGGCGGGTACTGCTGACCGGGGTACTGCCCGCCGTACGGCTGGCCACCTCCAAAGAGCGCACCGCCAGACGCGTTGCCTCGACCGGCCGCGAACAGCAGACCGACCGCGGCTCCAACCGCCAGCAGACCCAGCAGACCGAACCAGAACCCGATCCCAGTACCGGCCTCAAGACTGATCCCGTACGATTCCGCCTCGCCGGTGCTGTCCGAGAGCTTCCCGTAGAGGAGAAGAACGAACAGCAGCCCGAGGAGCGTGGCCGCCCCGGCACCGATCTGAAGCCAGAGACGAACGCCCTTCACAAAGAGCGCCGCCACGAACAAACCGATCGCCGCGGGTGCCAGGAGCAGGTAGAAGATCGAGTAAGCCTGGATCGACCCTTCACCGTCGTTGATGAAGTCGAACAGGTTGGCGCTCTCCTCGAAACTCCCGAATTCAGAAGACGAGGAGATGGAGTACCAGCTGAGGAAGAGCGAGAGCAGGACCAGGAGGGCACTGAGGCCCGCGGCCCCGACAGCGGCCCACTCCATGGTGCCGAAGTTCAAGCCACCGCTTTTAACTCCGCCGTACTGGGCCCCCGGGTAGCCCCCACCGTATGCGGGCTGCTGCGGAGGATAACCGCCGTAGCCCGGCTGCTGCGGCTGCTGTCCGTATCCGGGCTGCTGGCCACCGTAGCCGCCCTGGCCGTAGGGCGGGCCACCCTGTGGCGGGTTGTAGGACATCGGTCCTCCTGTGCCTTCCGAAGTATCGCGTAAATCGCCTGATATCAGTGCAGGATGACAGATAGCGGTGCACTCCGGGTCGGCGGCAGGCCGTGCCCAGAGAACACACGCTCTCCTCGCGACCCGGTTACGGACCGCGGGGACCGCTGATTGACCGCTTTCGCCGGCCATCCACGGACCGGGCGCGAAAGTAACACGCGCATGCCAATCAAGACGACGCCAAATACGCCCTGGGGTGTCAAGCCTCAGAGGCTTGACGGAGAATCCTACGCTTCGCGTCCCCGCCTATACATTCCGCGTTTCCGCTTTCTGAACCAACGCTGAACTGTTCGAGCGGCCGGCACGGTCTACAGGCTCGATCATGATCGCTATCACGAACGGTGAGGCCCTCGGGATGGTGGCGGGTTATATGAGCCGTCACACCAGCGCCCCACGAATACTCGATCACATGACGGCGCCTGAACGTCACCACATCCGGCCCTGTCGCTTCACCACCCCCACCACTTCATGATCAATTACCGTCACTCCTGGAAACTACCTTCACACCCACGACAGAACGTCAAGATCCCGCAGACACAACGCCAGAATTTTCACAACTGTATGGCTTCTGTGACAGAAGCGGAACCTATGACCTCAAAACTACCTGTACGCGGCGAGTAGCACCATCAAGACGTACCCTCCGCTGATCTTGTCACAGAAACGGCGTCCGCGACACAGGTGCGAGGCACCGTGTGCCCGATGGAGCTGGAAGAACCCTGAAGAGCGCTGACACACAAGGAGCCGCCTGCCCTCAGGACGTCCTAGCCCTGAGGGCAGGCGGCAGCGGCGCCTCAACATCAAACTGAGCAATATATGTCCTATTTGGACATCTCAGTACGACAAAAGGGGTACGCGGGGTATCCCTTTCCGATCACCACAAACGCTTTCGGCAACAACCAACGCTCTTTCCGTAGTCAACCGAAGCGCCTAAAGGCGGCGGTTCTCAGCAGGGCGCCCAGTACTGGCGCTCAGTGCTTCTGACCATATGGCGGTATTCCGCCCTCGCGCGTCGCCGGCCCGGAAGCAGCCACGGTGCGAATAGGGCGAGAGAGGAACAGGGCGGTTTCGAGCGCAATCGTGCCTACCAGCGCCATAAACCATCCGACACTCGGATTGACGCTGATGTCGGGGACGACCGCCTCGCCGACCATCAGCCCGGCCATCGACTCGGCTTGGTCCTGTGCGTCAGACCTCACCACCCAAAATACAAGAATCACTGACAAAATCGTCAGCGCACTGAAAATCATTCCGACGGCCCACACCAGATTCCGCAGGGCGAAGGGCACGATCCGGATGGCGATCGTGGTCGTGATAAGCGCGGCTGCGCTGAGGTAGTACAGCAAGATCACAAAGAAGTGATCGTTGTCGAAGTCGGTCAGTCCGCCGGAATCGCTCACTTCACCGATTCCCGCAATGGTGGCCGATATCGTCATCCAGTCCACGGCGAGTGAGATCAACAACAACAGGAGCCCAACAACGCCGGCACCTAAGGCGATCCTGTCTTTGGCCGGGCCTTCGAGAGGGCTTATGGCGGCACGGGTGCCGATACCAGCCGCTTCACCAGGCCCGGCGGGCACAGGTGGCTGCTCGACACCTGCTGTCTGGTTCGGGTAGCCGCCCAGCGTCTGATCGCTGGATGGCTGCTGTGGAGCCTGGTAGCCCATCTGGGACGCGGGCTGGATTCCTGGAGCAGGAGAGCCACTCGCCGGTTGAGGAGCGTCAAAGCGTTGAGTCGGCTCGTCACTCATAGTGTCCTCCTCACTGATATAGGGAGTGGCCCTCATTTGCTGTCTCGCCAGAGAGTACCGGCGCGATCAACGAGACCTGATCAGGGGCTACGAAAGAGACCTGGTCAGGGGCTACGAATGCGTGCCCCGCTCGCCGCTCCCACGACAACAGCGACGGCAGCGAGGGCACCAGATCCCCCATCTGCTTCAGCCCAGAATCACGGAGCGTATCGAGCTCACGCCGCCTCGTATCTCCCCGAGGGGATGCCGTCTAATCGTGAAGGTGGCCGTACAGATGGATCGCGAGCGGTTCGAGGAGCTCGTTGCAGATGCCCTCGACCAAATCCCCCAAGAACTGCTGAAGATGATGAACAACGTCGTCATCTTGGTCGAGGACGATCCTCCCGAAGACTCCCCGGACCTACTTGGTCTGTATGAGGGGTACGCCCTTCCCACCCGTGGCTGGGACTACGGTGCGGTGCTTCCAGATCGGATCATCATCTTCCGCAACCCCATCCTGGGGATCTGCCACACCGAAGAGGAGGTGGTCCACGAGGTTGCGGTCACTGTCATCCACGAGATAGCCCACCACTTTGGGATTGACGATCATCGACTCCACGAATTGGGGTGGGGGTAAGCGTCGCCCGACTCTCCAGACCCCTGGGGGACGAGACATGGTCGGTTATCGTGCACGATGCCAAACCTTCCGCCACCCTTGACGGTCGTCGCGACGCCCCCGGAACAGTCCGGGGTGATGTGGCCGACACAGTGACACGAGGAGCAGTACCTTGCGTGGGGACATTTTCAAACCCGAGAACATGGCGCAGAACCCCACCGAGCCCGGAATGACCCTCCAGAACCCGTACTGCGTGAAGTATTACGTGGTGAACGGAGAGGTCCTGGCCAAGCAGGGCTCGATGGTCGCCTACCGCGGCAACATCCAGATCGAGACCAAGAGTCAGGGCGTCGGCAACTTCCTCAAGCGCGCTATCACCGGTGAGGGCATCGCCCTGATGAGCGTGCGGGGTCACGGCGAGGTGTGGTTCGCTGACTACAGCACATCCGTCTTCATCCTGGAGATGGACCCGGGTGACGCCCTCGCCATCAACGGCCGCAACGTTCTCGTCTTCGACCCCACCCTCCAGTACCAGATTTCGATGGTGAAGAGCGTCGGTGGCCTGGTTGGCGGCGGTCTGTTCAACTGCGTGTTCACCGGGCACGGCCGAATAGCGATCACCGCTGACGGACCGCCGGTGGTGATCCCGGTCAGCCCCAACCTGCCGGTGTTCGTCGACACCAACGCGATCATCGGCTGGTCGGCCAACCTCCAGCCCTCGATCTTCCGCTCTCAGGGAATGAAATCGATCCTCAAGGGCGGCTCGGGCGAGATGTTCCAGATGCACTTCCAGGGCCAGGGATTCGTCATCGTGCAGCCCAGCGAAGGCCCGATCATGCCGGTTGCCGCTGGTGGCGGAGGCGGCGGAGGCCTGCTCGGCTCGCTGGGTGGCTAAAACCATGGAGAAGCGGCACGGTCCGCGACCAACACGACCAATACCACCCTCGTTGCGATGGTCATCAATCGGCCGTGCCGCTCTCTCGCAGCTTGGCTAGCCACGTAGCCGCATCGGCGAAGTCGGCATCCGACGTCCCGGTGGGCGGCCGCACCGGCTTATCCTCCCGTGCCCTGGGATACGAGCCGAGGAAACGCACGGCTGCGCAGATCCGACGCAACCCCATCAGGGCCTCCCCCATCCGCGCCTCGGCCACGTGCCCATTGCAGTCGAGCAGGAAGCAGTACCGGCCTAGTTGCTCCCCGGTGGGCTGTGACGCGATCCGGGTCAGGTTGATCCCGCGTACCGCCAACTGGGTCAGGACCTCCAAGAGCGCGCCGACCCGGTCATGGGCGATGAACACCGCCAGTGACGTCAGATCGTTGCCGGTGGGGGGCGGTGGCGGGCCTGGTCGGCACATCAAGACAAAACGTGTCATGGCCCCGGACTGGTCGGCGATGTTCTCCGCCAGCACGGGCAGGTCGTGCCGCTGTACCGCGAGCCGTGAACTGACCGCGGCGTCATATTTGCCATGCGCCACCGCGGCAGCCGCCGTGGCGTTGGACAGCATGTCGACGACGGTCGCCTGAGGCAGATGCGCACGCAGCCAATTCCGGCACTGCGCCGCGGCCTGGGGGTGCGCCGCCACGACGCGGATCTGATCCGCCCTGATACCGGGGCGGATGGCCAGCACGAAGTTGACCGGGATGATCACCTCACGGGTGATCAGCAATGGCTCCCCCATCGCCAGCTCGGCCATCGTGTCCGGGACGCTGCCGCCGACAGAGTTCTCCAACGGCACCATCGCCCCGTCGGCCTGATGGACACGGACCGCATCGAGTGCCTCGGACACGCTGCGTGCGGGGATCAGTTCCGCATGTTCGGCGTCAGGGATGGTGCGCAACGCCTGCTCGCTGAACGTGCCCTCCGGCCCCAGATACGTAAAACGCACGGCCTTGAGCCTACGATCCGCCTCTCACCGCACGTGCAGCGATCACCAATCTGTCGCCGGTCTCAAGCCTCATGCACCCGGTGTCCCGCGCCCGCCAACGCGGCCAGAGCTTCGTCCAGACGGACCGCCGGTACCAGCAGGTAGTCAGTGTCGTAAGTAGAGAACGCACAGATGTTGACCCTGGCGTCGGCGAGCGGTCCGACCAACGAGGCCAACACCCCGGTTTGGGCCAGGTTCACCGGTCCGGAGACTCGCAGACAGCGCCAGGGCGTCTCCACGGCGGCGTCGTGGGGGGCGTACGACGCTGGGCAGACAATGGAGACCTCGTCCGGCGTCCAGGCGACTGATACCACGCCTCCTTCGACGGGTAGACTCGCGGGAAGCGGAGATCCCGCCGGTAGGCGACAAATCGCGTAGTCCTCTGGAAGCAGGTCGAGATCAAGCACGTTCGCAGGTTACGCGGGCGCGACGCACTGCCCAAATATCTTGTGGTCGTGCCAACGTCACGGTCCGGCAACCACTTGGGCAACAAGGCGGAATGCCACATCCGGTCGCCCATCGTCCGCTTGATCTCCACCCGGTAGGACACCTGACCAGCGCCCGCAGGGCCCTCAGGGTCGAGGTTCATCCCACAGCGGCTGCCCACCCGACCGGTGTCACCCGGTCTTCCGCCTACAGTGGCGGACGTGGATCGCAGGGAAGCCGAAAAACTGCTAGCGGATGTCGCAGCGGGATCGGTGAGCGTGGCGGACGCCCTCGACCGGCTCACCTTCGGCGTGCTAGATGACACGATGACCGGGTACGCCGACCTCGGCTTCGCTCGCGTGGACACCCACCGGGCCCTACGTACCGGGGATCCCGAAGTGATCTACGGTGCCGGGAAGACCCCGGAGCAGATCGTGGCGATCGTTCGCCGGTTGCGTCAGACCGGTACGCAGCGCCCCATCCTGGTGACGCGGGTGAGCGACTCGGCCCGCAGCGCCCTCCTGGACACCTTCGCCGATGAGGTGCTCGACGATCCGGTGGCGCGCTGCGTCGCGGTCGGGCAGCCGCCCGCCCCGGTAGGGACGGTCACCGTGGTGTCCGCGGGCACCTCCGATCTCCCAGTCGCCGCGGAGGCGGCATTCACGGTACGCACGTATGGCGTCGCGGTTGAGCAGATTCACGATGTCGGTGTCGCCGGCCTGCACCGCCTGCTGGCGGTCCGGCCCCAACTGGAACGCGCCGATTGCGTGATCGTGGTGGCGGGCATGGAGGGCGCGCTCGCCAGCGTAGTGGGTGGGCTGATCGGCGTACCCCTGATCGCGGTCCCCACCTCGGTTGGCTACGGCACCGGTGCCGGGGGCGTGGCCGCGCTGCTCACCATGTTGAACTCATGTGCCCCTGGCACGGCCGTGGTCAATATCGACAACGGTTTCGGGGCAGGGGTCTGCGCGGCGCGGATCGCGCGGGCGGCGGCCGGTGCGACACGCTTCTCCGCGTCCGAGACGACGCCGGCCTTCACACCCGACTCACAATGGCCGGAGCAGAACTCATGATGATCGGCTGGTTGGACTGTCACGCGGGCGCCAGCGGTGACATGTTTCTGGGCGCGCTCATCGACGCCGGGGTACCGCTCGAGCATCTTCAGTCCACCGTGGACGCTCTCGGCGTCGCGCCGATCGAGCTGCGTGCCACCTCGGTCAGCCGTCACGGCATCGGCGCCACCAAAGTCGACGTGGTGTACGCGGAGGCTGACCCGCACGCGCGGTCATGGCGGGACATCCGGCTCTTGCTGGAGACAGCCCCGCTGCCTGACCCGGTACGCCACTCAGCGCTGCGTGCTTTCGGCTATGTGGCGCGCGCCGAGGCCGCGATCCACCAGACAGACCTCGACCATGTTCACTTCCACGAAGTGGGTGGGCTCGATGCGATCGCCGACATCGTCGGCGCCTGCGCTGGGCTGCATTGGCTACGCACCCATCTGGGATTACGCGCGCTGACCGCAAGCACGGTCACCGTGGGGGACGGGGTGACGCGCGGTGCCCATGGCGGTATCCCGGTACCGGCCCCGGCGGTCCTGAGTATCCTCGCCGAGGTCGGCGCTCCCGTCGTGGGCGGTACCCCCTATGAGGCGTGTACGCCCACCGGTGCGGCCCTCATCGCCGCCCACGCCGACGGCTACGGCCGGCTGCCCGCCATGGTGGTACGCCGGGTCGGTGTCGGGGCAGGGGGCCGGGATCCCGCAGAGCGCGCGAATGTCCTGCGTCTGGTCCTGGGCGAGCCGGCCCCCACCTCCGAACCTGGGGAGTCGGATCCGACGAGCCCATCCCCTCCGGAATGGTCCGTCCTGATCGAGTGCAATGTGGATGACCTGGATCCCCGGCTGTGGCCCGGCTTGCTCCCGATTTTGTTGGAGGCGGGAGCGCAGGACGCCTGGCTCACCCCGATCCTGATGAAGAAGGGCCGCCCGGCCCACACCCTGCACGTGCTCGCGCCGCCGTCCCGGGCCCAGCGGCTGCGGGATCTCATCTACAGCCACACCAGCAGCATCGGGATCAGGCAGACCGTGGTGGAGCGGTATCCGCTGGCTCGGGAATGGACCACCGTAGATATCGACGGCCACCCGATCCGGGTCAAGGTGGCCCGACATCGAGGGAATGTCGTCAATCTGTCGATCGAGTACGAGGATGTGGCCGCCACCGCCCGAACCCTGCAGCTGCCTGAGAAGACGGTGCTTGCCCGGGCCACCGCCGCCGCCTGGCGCGACCTGCCGTCACACCTCCTGCACACCCCCATGACGACGACCCCTGGTAGGCGTGGCGTAAGCGAGGGCGAGACTTCAGATACGGCAGAAGAAGGTCAGTGAGCCCGCCAACTGCCCGCCGTTCCACAGCGGGGTGGTGATCGCGTCCACCGTCCGGATCAGGTCACCGACGCGGATCCGCATCAGACCCCGCGCCAAGCCACCGGTCGACAACGCCAGGAGAGGTGGGATCCGCTCCAGCTCCCATTCCGCCAATTGCCCCCGCGCGGCGGTGAAGTCGATCAGCTCAAGCAGGCCGTCAAGCAGCCCGCGACCGACCACTTCCTCATCCTCAGGAAATCCCAGAAGAGACCGACAGGTCGGGGAAGCCGCTATCACGACCCCGTCCGAATCCAGGATGAGACAGGGCTCGGCGGCGCGGACGACGACCTGAGCCCAGGTGCTCACTGGATCGTCCAAGGTGCCGTCGGGTGATCCGGACTCTGGCTCGGGCAGTACGCTCCCAGACAGCGAAAGTTCGACGTGGGGCACGCGACCTCCCGAATGCGTTCCCGTCCGCTCCGCCGCCCTGACGGTCGTAACCTATCGACATTTCAGGCGAAACATACTTCAGCCCGCACCCCATATGTGGCCGTATGGGGTTTAAGGGCCTGAAGATGGTCCGCCCACCATGGTACGCAGAAGATGAAGTTTCGTACGCGCTCCGTGTTGGGCCCTCAACCCAGATGCCGATCAACTTACATAGGCTCGGGGATGGTCGTCATCCGCCCGGGTCGCCCACGGATCCCCTCTTCATCAAGAAGGTGCGAGATCAACGAGATCAAAAGGTGCGAGCATGAGACATTACGCAGACAGCGAAGTAGGACAGCTACGCACCGTACTGCTGCACCGCCCAGGCGCGGAGCTGAAGCGGCTGACGCCGCGTAACAACGATTCCCTGCTGTTCGACGGCATCCCTTGGGTGGGGCGGGCGCAGGAGGAGCATGACATCTTCGCGGACGCGCTGCGTTCCCACGGTGTAGAGGTGCTCTACCTGACCGACCTGTTGACGGAAACCCTCACCATCCCTCAGGCCCGGGAAGACCTCACCGAATCTGTGTTACGGGACGTGCGGCTCGGAGACGGGCTACGCCGCCGAGTCGCCGACTATCTCGCCGATCTCACCCCGGCCGAGCTGGCGAATGTGCTCATCGCCGGCCTCGCCCACGAGGAGACCCGCGGCGGCGGTGACCTGGTCTACACCCTGATGGATCGGCACGACTTCGTTATTCCTCCCCTGCCCAACCTGCTGTTCACCCGGGACTCCGCGGTGTGGATCCGCGACCATGTGGCGGTGACCAGCCTGGCCATGCCGGCCCGGTCCCGCGAGACCACCCTCACCCTGGCCATCTACCAGTACCATCCGCGGTTCGCGGGTACGCCGCTGCTGTACGACCCCTCCCTGGAGCATGTGGAGGGCGGGGATGTGCTGTTACTCGCCCCTGGAGTCCTCGCGGTGGGGGTAGGGGAGCGGACCACCCCGGCCGGCGCGGAACGGTTGGCGCGGCGAGTCTTCGCCGCCGGCACCGCCCACACCGTCCTGGTCGTACCGATCGCGCAGGAGCGCGCCACCATGCACCTGGACACGATCTGCACCATGGTGGATCGCGACGCCGTGGTGATGTACCCCAACGTCGCTGATTCCCTGGTCGCCTACACGGTCACCCCCGCCGATCCCGATGACCCGTACGCCGATCCGGTGGTGGCCGGGCCGGAGCCGTTCCTCCGCGCGGCCGCCAAGGCCATGCGTATCGATACCTTGCGGGTCATCGACACCGGGCTGGATCCGGTGACGGCTGAACGGGAACAGTGGGACGACGGCAACAACACCCTGGCAATCTCACCGCGGCTGTGCGTGGCGTACGAACGCAACACCGAGACCAACGCCCGTCTGGAACAGGCGGGCATCGAGGTGATCCGGATCCCCGGGTCGGAGCTGGGTTCCGGGCGGGGCGGCCCCCGCTGCATGTCCTGCCCGATCAGCCGTGACCCACTCCCGGTGACCGAGTCAATCGAGTGACCCGACACCGCCGGATCCTGTCAGGATCCGGCGGGACCGGCGAGATGACTTACCGGAGGGTGAACTGCCGCCCCAACAGCCCCTGCTTGGCACGCCGTTCAGCGGAGGACAGCGGCTCCTGAGAGCTCAACGCGTCGGCGTACCGCTTGGCGAAGGCCGCAAGCGGCTCCTCCCAGACGTCGGCCTCTGGCTCGACCGGCAGATCCCAGACGGGCACCAGCAGCCCGTGCGCCCGGAACATCCCGGCGAACTTGGTGTCCTCGGTCAGGGGCAGCTCACCGGCCGCGCTCAGCCGCGACAGGGCAGCCAGCGCCAAGTCCTCCTGGTCAGGCAGTACCCAACGCACATGCGCGCGGTCCGGGACCCGACACCAGTACGCGGCGGGGACGGCCGCCAGCTTACGGGTGGGGTAGATGGACTCGTTCGCACGCTCCAGGCTCGCCCGCACCTTCGGATCGTCAGCGGTGTCCGGATCCAGCCAGAAATCGAATCCGTCGTGCAGCGTGATGTTGAGAGGAGCGTCGGAGAGCACGTCCTGAAGCCGAGGGCCCGGTCCTGGCAACGCGGGCACCGACACCGTCGCGCCCGGCTCGGTGGCGAGAGCCTGCAACAGGGCCGCCGCCAGGTCCCGGCTCACATCACCGGAGTTGAATTGGCGCTGCAGCCCGACGAATACCCGGCCGTCCGGCTTAGTCATCGCTGGCCACGCCAGCGGCAACACGGTGGCGAGGATGACCTGCCGGTCCGGGAACCGTTCAGCGTACTCAGGGGCCAGCTGCAGGGGAGCGCTGGCAGCCGGCACCAACTCCCGAAGGGCAATCCACTCCACCTCATCGGTCAGCCCTTCGAATGGCCGCGCGACGAAGATGTCACGAACCTTAGGCCTCTGGCGGGTTTGGCGGGGGGATCCGGTGCGGGATCTGGCGACGTTGTTCCTACGACGCTTACTCACGGCGCTCCACCCTAGTGGTTATCGCCCAATTGGTCAGGCGAAGCGCCAAACCAGTCATCCGACGCGCCGTAGTTCCGCCCAGACACACGTACCGATCCCGTGCGGCGCTACTCCCCAACGGTGAGCCAAAGAGGCCACGATGGACAATCCACGCCCACGGAGTGCGTCAGGGCCCACTTTCTGGAGGCGGGGAACCCCAGGCCCCCCTCCGTCGGTGACCCGCACCCTCAGCACGTCCTCCTCGATCCGCCATGACACCAGCACCACACCGCCAGGCAGCGGCCGAGCATGTTGGACGGCGTTACCTACCAATTCGGACACCACGGCTCGTGCGGTGTCCACCAGCTCCGCATCCAAGTCAGCGAGATCCGCGGCGAGCCGTCGACGGGCCAGGGACGCCGCCCGGGCATGGTGGGGAACGACGACGCACCACGCCTGTTCACCGGCGACCGTCTGCAAGCCATGCCTCCTCAGGAGCCTACGTCCGCACGCGGCAGCCGCACTTCCGCGACGGTACCGCCGCCAGTTCTCGGACGTAAGGACACCCATCCACCTTGCCTCTCAACGATCCGTCGAACAAGGTACAGACCTAGTCCGACGCCGCCAAACCGGCGTTGGTCACCCACCTCAGCTTGCCAGAAACGTTCAAATGCCCGTTCAACGTGCTCTGGTCGTACCCCGATCCCCCGATCAGCTACCTGCAAATACACGGTCTGATCATCAGCTCCCGCCCGGACCGTGATCTCACCTCCGCACGGCGAGTACTTGTGGGCGTTGGTGACCAGCTCGGTTATCACCTCCGGCAAGGTTGTCGGGGCACCGATCGCGGCCGGTAGCTCATCTGGCAGCTTCAACGTCACCCGGTGACGCAGCTCCTCAGCGAGCTGTCCCACCGCCGCCCGCACCGCGGCGCACAGGTCAAACACCTCTTGGCGCTGTATCCCTTCGGCAGGGTGATAGGTACCGGTCAACAGCCGGTCGATGACGCGCACCAGGTCCCGCGTACGCCGTTCAATCAGCTCCACCGCGGTTCGGCGCTCGGCATCGTCGAGATCATCCCAGCGTCGGACCAACGTCTCCGCGTACCCGCGCACCACGGTCACCGGGGTCCGCAACTCGTGACTGGTGAGTGCGATGAACAGGTCCTTGTCTTCTTCGCGTTGTTTGGCCTCGGTGATGTCTTGGAAAGCCACCACGCAGCCGTCGGTGTCGCCCATCGGGGAACTGCGCACCGCCAACCACCGACCATCGGCCAGCCGGTAGTTCAGGACCTGTCCCGGTGGCGGTACTGGGATCGGGGCCGGGTTCCCTAGCACCCGTTCCTTGCGTCGATCGGTCAGTTCGGCGGTCGCGGGCGGATCCCAGGACAGCACCTCGCCATCGGCGTTGAGCACCGCGGTCCCATCGGCATGCCCCGTCGCCACGGGCTGCTCTGCCCGCAACGCACCCTCGCCGTCGGCGTAGAGGTGAGCCGCCCCCGCGGCCAGCAGTCGGACCAGTTCCCGTTCGATGGGTTCTAGTCGTCGTGACCGGTCCCGGAAGTAGATCTGGAGGGAGCCGACCAACTGCCCGCGCAGTTCAACGCGGGCCACCACGACTCGCCGCAACCCCCGCGCGGCCAGGTAGCGGGCCTGTTCCCGGGGTAGCTCCTCGACCGTCACGACCCGGATAGGGCGGCTGAGCAAGCGGAACAGGGTGTGATCGCAGGGTACCACCCGACGCCCCAAGGCGTGCTGATGCTGCTCGGTCGCGGCGACCACTCGCCCACCGGTAGGGGAGTACTCCACAAAGGAGGCGGCATCTGCTTGAAGCGCCTCAGCTCCCAGTTTGACCGCGTGCTCCAGCACCGATCGCGGCGAATCAGATGAGATGCTCAGCTCCACGATCTGGCGCAGTCGCACCACGAAATGGTGAATATCGGAGAAGAAGCTGGATTCAGCACCATCCCGGCTCACGGTGAGCAGTCAACCGCAACCGGCAGATTTCCGCGCCCCCTCTGCTAAATGATCTGGGCGGGCGTTTCCGATTCGTTGACTACTGGGCGACCGGCCGCCGCCCAGGCACGCATCCCGCCTTCCAGGTTGACGACGTTGTCCCACCCGTTGGCGCGCAGATAGGCGACCACCTGAGCCGAACGTCCCCCGGAGCGACAGACCACCACTACCTGGTCGTCCATGGGAATCTCACCCATACGAGCGGGGATATCCGACATGGGCAGATGGTGCGCGTCCGGCGCGTGTCCGGCGGCCCACTCATCGTTCTCACGAACGTCGAGCAGGTACGCCCCCTGGGGTACCTGATCGGGCGTGATACCGGGTATGTGTTCTGGGAACACTCGCGATCGCCCCCTCGGCCTGGTCGTTGATCAGTGGGTAATGGCCCTTGAAGCCTAGAGGGCTTTCCATGACCCGCGACGGCAGGCATATTTTGGGCTTCAGACGACACACACCCGCTATAAAGCCACGACTATAAAGCTACAACGTATTCAGGATGATCTATCACCCACTGGGACATCTGCCCATCGCGTAACGCCTGGAACAGTTCCTCCCACTCTGGGGTCATGGTGGTGTAATAGACGCTGCCGTTGTGTTCCTCCAACGGGATACGGATCGCGGTAAGGTCATCGGGACCGATCCTGCGCAGGGTGAACACCAAATCCGGTAAGGGAATACTGCGGTCAATGATCAATGACCGCCCGGCTGCCCGGATGACCTCGTCGAGCTGGCCAAGGTTCTCTATCACCCCGGAGGAGACGGCTCGGTCCACAATGGCCTGCAAGAACTGCTGCTGGTGCCGTATTCGAGCGAAGTCCCCGTCAGGAAACTGGTAGCGCTGCCGCACATAGTCCAGGGCCGCGTGCCCGTCCAGATGCTGGCAGCCGGGGCGGAATTCCCGGTGAGGTGGATGCGCCGAGACCAGGACCAATTCGCCCGGCGGCACCTCCACGCACATCACAACGCCCCCTAAGGCGCTGACCACATCGGTGAAACCGTAGAAATTGATCAGGGCCCCGGTGTGGAATTCGATGCCCATGATTTCGGATAACGTCCTGGCCAGTAGTCGGTAGCCTGAGGGGCCACCGCCACCATGCGCGAATGCCGCGTTGATCTTGTCCTCGCCCCCGGGCCAGGAGCCATCCTCTGACGGAGGGATCTCCACCCATAGATCCCGCTGTATGGAGATGATGTACGCGCGGTCGTGCGTCCGCGGAACGTGCACGACCATGATCGTGTCGGCCCTCCAGGGCAGGCCCGCCAGTTCGGGGTCAGCGCGGTAGTCCGACCCCACTAACAGGATGTTCAGCGGTCCTTCCACCAGTTCCCCGGTGGGCGTCGTCTGAGCGGAATTGTCGACGACCGCAGCCTCACCGAGCAGGTCCTCCACCACCACATTCTCGGTGTAGCGGTTGATGATCGCCTGACCCGCCACCAAGGTGCCCACCGAGGTGGTGAGTAATAACGAGCCCATCACAACGCACAGCCACGCCCACCACGGACCACGTGGCCGTCCTTTGGCAGCACGTCGGCGGAACGTCGGTGTCCTCCCCAGAAAGATCCGGCGCACGGATCTCGCACTTCACGCTTACGACCGTTTACTACCCCTGGTGAGACAGCCTTAACCAAGGGGCACGGTCGCACTCCACGATCCGTTGATGAGGCGACGCTGCCTCACGCTCTTCATATCGGGCAGCCTAGAAATCCACCCATGTCTATGAAGTAGCGTTTTTCGGCGTTCCCGATCAACCCATCTCTGTGACTCATCCCCACTCACAACGGGTTGACGTACTCGCTGTGAGCGACGAGCCACTGATCGATGGTCTCATTATTGACGGCCTCGAATAGGTCTTCCGCCTCAGGTAGCAGAATCTCGAACCAGGTTCCACCGATCTGTTCCGAAACGGTGGGGACCCGGATCGCCTGCAGGTTGCCGGGCCGCAGGTTCCGCAGGGTCCACGCCAGGTTGATTAATGGGACGCTGTCGTCGACCAACAGCGCGTCCCCGGCCGCCTCGACCAGGTCGCCGATCCGGGTGGGATCCGCGAATCCCGTCTGCAGGGCCTGCTCCAGGATGGCGCGGATGAACTCCTGCTGGTGACGGAGCCGGTCGTAGTCCCCGTTGGGGAACTGGTAGCGCTGCCGGATGTAGTCGAGCGCGGCGTGTTCGTCCAGCGTCTGACAGCCCGCGGTGAACACACGGGGTGGGTTCCCGTGCTCGGATTCCCACGTGGTGTTCCCGTGCCTGTCGGGTTCCACGCACATGTACACGCCGCCGAGCTCGTGGACGACCCGGGTGAAACCGTAGAAGTTGATGACCGCCCCGGAGGTGAAGCGGATGCCGGTCGTCTCGTGGATCGTCTGCGCCAGCAGCTGGAAACCGTTGGCCACGTTGTTGCCGGTCTCGCCCTCCGCCGGCAGGGCGCCCAGGGCGAACGCGGCGTTGATCTTGTCGACGTATCCACCGTGCCCGTTCGGCGCCTCGGGGATATCCACTCGAGTATCACGAGGGAAGGAGATCAGGTACGCCCGGTCGTGGGTGGCGGGCACGTGCACCACGATGATGGTGTCCGCCCGGATGGGCTCGTCCGGAGTGGTCCGCCGGTAGTCCGATCCGACCAGCAGCAGGTTGATCGGGCCGTCGAGGTCTTCACCGACATTGGCGCTGGCGTCACCGAGCAGGTTGTCGGTTTCGACGCTCCCCGTGAGCCGACCGATAATGATGTTGCCACCGACCAGGGTGCCCCCTGAGGCGACCATAAGTATGACGCCGAACCAGATACACACGCGCGCCCACCATGGCCCCCTGAAGGGCCGGTGCCTGCCACGTGCCACGGGCGTCCTCCGCAACACTCAGATCTATATGGCTTCGGGAAGCGGGATCGGAACACTGTACAAATTCCAAGTGGCTGTTCGCGAGTCACCGCTTCGTCTTAGCCACGCTGTTCCCCTGATCCACGATTGCTTTTCGCACCTCATTGTGAGGCACATCACGTGAACGTAGTTGCTTTGACATTAGTCCACTGGGGTCGGTGAGGGGGAAGGGGCATTCTGAGCGACCCAGGCCGCCATCTCGTCACGTCTGATCGCTTCGTACAGCGACCGTGCCCGCTCCTCGTCGGACACCACCACGCTCTGCCCATCGATGGTGTCGGTGCCTGCCACCGGACTGGTCAGGAACACCAAGTCGTCACTGCGTAGGTTCCGGAACTGGATCGCCATGTCCACGAGGGAGAACTCTTCGTCCACTGTGATCGCATCGGTGATGGCTCGCAGGAAGTCATCCAGTCGGGACGGGCTGGTCAGGATTCCAGCGGATGTGGCCTGGTTCAACAACGCCCGCAGAAACTCCTGCTGATGCCGCATTCGCGCAAAGTCACCCTCTGGAAACTGATAGCGCTGCCGGATGTAATCGAGCGCAACCTCACCGGACATGGTGTGGCACCCCGCAGTAAATGTCCGGTATGGAGGGTGGATGGACTGGAAACTGTCCTCGCCTGGAGGCGCCTCCACGCATAGGGTGACCCCACCCACGGCATCGGTGACCGCCTGAAAACCCCAGAAATCCACGATCACCAAATGATCGATCCGTACGCCTGTGAAGCGCTCCACGGTCTGTACCATCAACTCCGCACCGCCCCAGGCATATGCGGCGTTGATTTTGGCCATGGTGCTGTCGCGCTCACCGTCGACGCTCCCTGGTATCTCCACCCACAGGTCACGTGGCAACGAGATCAGGTACGCCTTGTCATGAGTGGAGGGAACGTGCAACAGGATGATTGTGTCGGTCCGCCACTCACTGGCACCGTCGTGGTTCGCCTCTGGGTCCCGGGAGTCGGTGCCCAAGATCAAAATATTAAGTGAGCCCTCGACGTTCTCCGGTGGCCGGCCCCCGGTGAGGCCAGAGAACGGGTCGGTACGGTTGAGGTCATCGTTCAGGGCGTTCACATACCCCCACGCTCCGAACGCGGCGGCCCCTACAAGCACACCCACCACGGTGCACAACACCAGCAGGATCCGGCCCCATCTCGGCCGAATCCGTTGCCCGCGGGGTGGACGCCCGCGGACGGCACGCTCCCGCTCCTGGGGAGCCAGGCTTCGGGCACCAGCCCCTCGGTTGACCGCGGCTCGGCCGGTCACCCGACGTGGCCGACCCTGCTCGACCGGCGTAGCGGGCTGCGGAATGCGCGCGCTGCCCCGCACGCTCGCGCCACGTCGCTGAGCGTGTTGCTGGCTGTTGCCCGGTACCCGAGCACTGGCCCGGGCCCGTGGGCGGGATGTGTCCGCCATGGGTTCAGAGTAGAGAGGTGGTTCGACTCCGCAGCGTAACCACGGCGGGTGATTCATGGCCTACCGAGGGAAACCCCGGCCAGCCACGTGGAGCCACCGACCCCAACCCGGCGTACCTGGGCAGGGATGCGGTGTTGTCTCTCCCCCGCGGACCGGTTGCCCGCCCGAGCTCACAGCCCGAGGTGACGGGTGAAGTACTCGATCGTCCGACGCAGGCCGTCCTCAGGGCTGACGCGCGGTGAGTACCCCAGCAAGGAACGGGCCTTGGTCAGATCCGGTCGACGGACAGTGGGGTCGTCGTCGGGGCGTGGGATGGACACGATCGGCGAGCTGGATCCCGTCAGCCGCACCACCAGTTCCGCGAGCTCTCGCATCGAGATCTCGTGCTCGGTACCGCAGTTAATCGGTCCGACTTCTCCAGAGTCCAGCAGCAGCAGAATGCCGTCGATGAGGTCATCGATGTAGCAGATCGAGCGGGTCTGGGAACCGTCACCGGCCACCGTCACCGGTTCCCCTCGTAGTGCCTGAGTGATGAAGGTGGGCACCGCCCGCCCGTCATCCGGACGCATCCGCGGCCCGTACGTATTGAAGATCCGCACGATGCCGACGTCGAGCCCGTACTTGCGGTGGTAGGCCATGGTGGCGGCCTCGCTGAACCGCTTGGCCTCGTCGTACACGCTGCGAAGCCCGATCGGGTTCACATTGCCCCAGTAGGTCTCGGCCTGCGGATGTTCTTTGGGGTCGCCGTAGACCTCCGATGTCGAAGCCAGCACGAACCGGGCCCCGTCTGCCCGGGCCCGCTCTAGGCAGTGGAAGGTTCCCAGCGAGTCAACCTTGAGGATCTCCAGCGGCAACCGCCCGAAGTCCACCGGGGAAGCGGGACATGCGAAGTGCATCACCACATCAAATCTCTCGGCCAAAGGCTCGAGGTTGGGCAGCCCGTCGGAGATGTCCGCGTCCACGAACGTGAACCTGGGCTCGTTAGCGAGGTGCGCCAGGTTGTCCTTGGAGCCGGTGATCAGGTTGTCCAACGCCACCACGTCACAGCCACGCGCCAAAAGCGCGTCGACCAGATGGGAGCCGACGAACCCCGCGCCTCCGGTGATGAGGACACGGTGCCCGGGGCCGTATCGCGGAGCTATTTCGGTGGCCATGAGGCCAGACTAACGGTGCGGTCAGGAGCGTGACGCTCCTGACCGTCCTGTTTTAGCTGCATGATCATGGACTCAGATCCGGAGAGGGGGCGAACCGGACCTGAGCCCATGATCACAGAGAGAGAAGAAGGTGATTCAGATCTCGATGAACGCCGGACAACGGTCAGTGAGCACCGGCTCCGGTAAGCGAACGCACCTCCAACTCGGCGTACTTGGTCTCGTCGGCCGGCTCCCGGGACAGCACCGTCCCCAGCCAACCGCACAGGAACCCGACAGGGATGGAAATAATGCCCGGGTTCGACAGCGGGAACCACGAGAAGTCGACCTCCGGGAACAGGGAGTTCGGCGCCCCGGAGACCACGGGTGAGAACGTCACCAACAGCACCGCCGAGAGCAGACCGCCATAGATGGCGCTGACCGCCCCGGTCGTGTTGAAGCGACGCCAGAACAGGCTGTACAGGATCGCCGGCAGGTTACCGGAGGCCGCCACCGCGAACGCCAACGCCACCAGGAAAGCGACGTTGAGGTTCTGCGCGAAGATCGCCAGCACGATGGAGATCGCTCCGATCACGAACGCCGCGCCCTTGGCGACCACGACCTCCTGGCGTTCGGTAGTACGCCCGTGACGCAGCACATTGGCGTACAGGTCGTGCGCCACCGAGGAGGACGAAGCGAGTGTGAGTCCCGCCACCACGGCGAGGATGGTGGCGAACGCCACAGCCGCGATCACCGCGAGCAGCAACGCGCCCCCGAACTCGCCGCCCAGGTACCGCCGCCCGAGCTCCTCAGCCAACTGGGGCGCGGCCGTGTTCCCGGTGGGATCCTGAGCGGTGATCGCCTCGGCGCCCACCAGCGCCGCCGCTCCGAACCCGAGGGCCAAGGTCAGCAGGTAGAAGGTGCCGATGATGCCGATCGCCCACAACACGCTCCGCCGGGCCGCCTTCGCGTTAGGCACCGTGTAGAACCGGATCAGGATGTGGGGTAGCCCTGCGGTACCCAGGACCAGGGCGAGCCCGAGCGAGATCAGGTCCATCTTGTTGATGAAGGTCTGCCAGGAATCCCCGGGTACCTCGACGCCATAGCGCAGCCCTGGTTCGATGAACGCCGATCCGCGTCCGCTGGCCTCAGCGGCCTCACCGAGCATCGAGGAGAGGTTGAACCGGAACGCCCACATCACCAGGAGCGCCATCAAAATGGCGCCGCACATCAGCAGGAACGCCTTGACGATCTGGACGTAGGTGGTGCCGCGCATACCACCCACCGCCACATACGTGATCATCAGGGCGCCCACCAGCACCACGGTGACCAACCGTGCGGTGTCCGGGGTCATCCCCAGGAACGTCGATCCCTCCCGGATGCCCAGCAGCAGCGCCACCAGGGAGCCGGCGCCGACCATCTGGGCCAGCAAATAGAAGATCGACACCGTGATGGTCGAGATCGACGCCGCGGTCCGTACCGGTCGCTGCCGCATCCGGAAGGCCAGGACGTCGGCCATCGTGTACCGCCCCGAGTTCCGCAGCAGCTCGGCGACGAGAAGCAGCGCGACCAGCCACGCCACCAGGAAGCCGATCGAGTACAGGAACCCGTCGTACCCGTAGAGCGCGATGATCCCGGCGATGCCCAGGAAGCTGGCGGCCGACATGTAGTCGCCGCCGATGGCCATGCCGTTTTGGAAACCGGAGAACGACCGGCCCCCGGCGTAGAAGTCGGTGGCGGTCCGGGTCTGCCTGCTGGCCCAGATGGTGAGCCAGAGCGTCGCCGCCACTAGCAGGAGGAACAGGACGAGGGTGAGGTTCCGCGCCGTGTTGGAGGTGGTTTCTTGGGCGTATGACACCGCTGCGGTAAGCATCAGCCCTCACCTCGCTCGACGCGTTCCTTCAGGCGCTCGGCCAGCGGGTCGAGCCGGCGATCGGCGTACCGGGCGTAGGCCCAAGCGATCAAGAACGTCGATACGAACTGCAACAGCCCGAACACCATCGCCACGTTGATGTTGCCCACCACACCGGTCGACATGAAGTCCCTGGCGTACGCGGAGAGCAACACGTAGAGCAGGTACCAGAGCAGGAAAGCCACGGTCATGGGAAATACGAAGCGGCGCAGCGCCCGGCGTAGCACAGCGAAATCCGGACTCTGTTCCACCGCTAGATACGCACTGCTGTCCGGCGGCCTGGCCGCCGGCTCGGATGTTGAGGGCGATCCGGCTGCAGACTGTGTCATGAGCTCACCACCTCATCCGGGGACAGACCGGCCCAGTTGGACCAGCTATTCGGCCGGACGTTAAGGAGCCGGATCGGCAGCAGGGAAGAAGTAGCCCTCAAGGTGGAGCAGTGCTGCGCCGAACGGTGGACATGATGCGACGGGTGACGGTCGTCACTCCGATCACCGGTCGGTGCGCGGCCCGGTGACGCCAACCGGAAAGATGGGAAGGTTAAGCGGGCACCTCACCTGAGTTCTCGACGGGCTCGGGCCAAATATCCAGCGCCAGGATGGAGACGTTATCCGGTGCCCCAGCCTCATATGCGGCGTCGAAGAGCTGTCGCATCAGCGCCACCAGGTCAGGCTGACGGCAGATCACGCGGAAATCCTCCCGCCCGATCGGGCCGGTCACACCGTCGGAGCACAGCAGGAAACGCGTCGGCTCGGTCGGGAGAGTGGTCAGGTGCGGCACCAACGGGTCCTCCTGGGAGCCCCCCAGCACCTGCGTCACGATGTTGGTCGGCTCCCCTGACCCGTCCAGCAGGGAGTCATCCTGACTGATCTGCTCGGGGTAACCGTCGGTGATCCGGTAGATCCGGCTATCGCCTACGTTGAAACACCACACCTCTTCAGGGGTGACGATGACGCCGGCGATCGTGGTGGCCATGCCTCGCAGCCGCGGATCGTCCAGTGAAGCCGCGTGCACCGCCTGATTGATCTGCTCCAAGCCGTCCCGCACCGCCTGGGCATCGGCCCACTCACCGGAACGTGCCGCCAACTCATTCAAGGCCAGCCAGCTGGCCGTCGCGCCAGCGGCGTGACCCCCTAGACCGTCGGCTACGGCAAATGTCGCGTTCGGCGCCAAGCCGGCCTCGATCACCACCGGCATCGGTCGATGCGACTGGCTGAGCCAACCGAGCGCCAAAACGGCATCTTCGTTAGCCGGTCGTACCCGGCCCCGGCCGGTCACTGCGGCCACTCTGACCACACCTGCCACGATCCCGATACTCCCGTCGCTCGCTGCGCGTACCTCGGTCGGCGAATGGTACGTCGTTCGAGCGCTTCTCTTTTGCACCCTGCCCACATTTACTTGCCGCGTCGCCGTCCCGTGGACCGGCGCAACTGGTGTCACACGGCCGCTGACGCGGCGTAGGGGTCAATCGGGAGGCAGAATCATTAAAGCTGCAAAGAGCGGTAACGGCCCCGGTGGTACAGCAATGGGGTATCACCGGAACCGAGTTCCACATGCTCTACCGTGGCCTCCACCAGCAGGCTCCAGCCCATGGGGCGGAAGCTGTCCAGGCGGCACCCAGCCCAGTCCGAAACGTCGGCGAGAACCGGTCCCCACGGTGACTCTCGCCAGGCGTACTCCTTGAAAGGCCCGCCGGGAGCCGGCATCACGCCGGCGAACTGATCCGCCAACTGTCGGTGTCGTTCACTGAGCAGGGCGACCGTGAAACAGCCGGTGGCCGACACCGCGTCCCACAGATCGGAGTCCTCATCGATCAAGCCGAGCAACCGACCGGGCTCACCGTCGACCACCTGCGTTGAGGAGACGGTGAGCCCGGCCCGGGCCGGTCCTGAGCCCGCTGCCCACAGGGTCACGGGGGCGGCCAGCCGACCCCGCAACCGACGCAGTGGGTTACGGTCGGGCTCAGGGGTCAGAAACGGATGCTCACTGTGGATGGTCACAACCCCATCCTCACTTGCTGGGGGTCACCATGCTGAGCAGCTCCGGCCCCCGCTTGTCTATGGCGCGGCCCCCGATCCTGCTTCCCAGCAGGGCTACCACCGCTCCGTACACCAGGCCGACCGGCAGCAGCAGCCACGTGTAGTTCTCCGCGTACCGCTCCAACGCAAGCAGCAGTCCGACGATCGGCGCCGCCATGAGCACACCGACCACCGCTCCCGCTATGTGAACGAGGCCCTTGGAACAGCCGGAGCCGGTGCTCATCGCGAAGGGGTTGCTGGTTTCTGGAAGCGCGTACGCCCCGTAGACCGAAACCACCGCCGCCACTCCGATGGTGGTCCCGTACACCCCCAACGCCATCCCGAGAGCGTCCGGTAGCCGGCCGACATCGTCAGCGATCCACACCAGCACCACACCGGTCAACAAGATCACCGGCATCATCAGCACCGTGGTGCTGGTCATTCGGGCGTGGATATCCGTACGCCCGGGCACGGAGGCCAGGACATGCCCAGCGAAAGCACCCCGGTCATACCCAAATTGGTTCATCGATATCAGGCCGCCGAACATGCCGACATAGACCATCGTGAACAGCAGGGAGCCCGTGTGCAGCCCGGTACTCCCGGGGTTGAAGGCGGAAGTTCCGGCGACCACCAGGCAGGCGCTGAGCATGGCGATGACTCCGCCTCGCCGCTGCGGATCCCGCCAGATGTAGCGCAGGTCCCGGGCCAGGATGGCTCCATACGGGGTGGCCGGCAACGGCCCGCGCAGCGTCCGCAGGCTCGAAGCGCTGGCCTGGTTGCCGCGTCGCGTGGCAGCCTGCGAGACGTTGCCGATCATCGCCGACTCCAGACCACGCGACCACCACCACCAAAGCACGACGATGGTCGCCGCGGAGATGGCCAACTTCGGCACCGCCAGGATCGCGTTGCCCTCGATGACGTCGAAGACCGCCAGGTAAGGCGCGGCCAGCGGGGTCCAGCTCAGCACCCGGACGACGGGGATCATCTGATCGATCTCGCCGTTCCCCACCGTTGAGACCGCCATGATCTCCAAGGGGCCGATCAACGCCACCATCATCATGACCACGACGATGCCCAGGTCACGGGCCCGCCGGGAACGCAGCAGGCTGGCCAGCCCGCTGGTGATGGCGCGACTACCCAACACACAGGTGAGCAGCCCTAGCACCACCCCCACGGCCGCCACCAAAACGGCCAGGGGCCCGTACCGGAACGCGCCGACCACCAGTCCGGAGGTGGCGATCAGCGTCGCGATCGCCGGGATCCCCAAGAACGCCGCGCTGAGCAGCCCGATCATGAGCCGTATCCGCGGAATCGGTAACAGCGAGAACCGGGCAGGGTCGAGGGTCTCATCGACCCCGAACAGCAGTAGCGGCATGGCCTGCCACAGCGTTATCAGCAGGCCCCCCAAAAAACCCACTGATAACAGCACCAGATCACGATCGCTGGAATCGACCAGCCCGACGGCGAGGAAACTCAAAAAGCCCAGCCCGGCTGCGACCAGCCCGATCAGGCAGCTAAGGATGAATCCGATGATCCGCCCAGTTGATCCTCGGTAACGATTGCTGAGAATGCTCAGCTTTAACCGCAGAAAGTAGGAGATCCGAACGGGTCGACGCCCCGCTGGTGAGAGAACATCCGCCGGCGCGGTCACCGGCCCCACCGGCGAGGTCATGCCTGATCCGGCTGGCCACCCAGCCACGCCAACGCGTCGCCGGACGCGGTCCGCCCGCCCACCAGCGACACGAAGACGTCCTCCAGGGTTCCTCCACCGCAGACCTCGTCCATTCGCCCCGCCGCCCGCAGCTGACCGCCGGCGAGGATCGCGACGTGATCGCACAGCCGCTCCACCACCTCCAGCACGTGGCTGGAGAAGATCACGGTCCCGCCGTTGGCGACGAACCGCCCTAAAATGTCTCGGATCGTGGCGGCCGACACGGGATCTACCGCTTCAAACGGCTCATCCAACACCAGCAACGGCGGGGCGTGCAGCAGGGCACAGGCCAGACCGATCTTCTTCTTCATCCCCGCCGAGTAATCGATCACCAGCGTATTGCCGGCGTCCGACAACGCCAGAACATCGAGTAGTTCGGCTGTCCGGCGTGAGATCTCAGACGGCTCCATACCACGTAATAAGCCGTGGTACATCAGCAGTTCCGCACCGGTAAGCCGATCGAACAACCGAGCCCCATCGGTGAGGACTCCCATTCGTCGTTTAGCTTCAACCGGGTTGGACCAGACATCGAAGCCCAGTACTGAAGCTGAACCAGCGTCTGGCCGTAACAGGCCGACCGCCATCGACAGAGTGGTGGTCTTACCCGCGCCGTTGGGGCCAAGGAGCCCATAGAACGAGCCGGCCGGCACATCAAGATCCACGCCGGCGACGGCCACCTTCTGACCAAAGCGTTTAACCAGACCACGGATAGCCAGGGCAGGGGGATTCACATCCCTGACGGTAACCGTCCCTTCCTGGGGCCTACTCGTTCCTGAGCTGGACTCAACGCTCCGCCTCAAGTCGGAACGTCTCTCACCTTTCACTCAGGGCGTCATCACAGATGCAGTGAGTCAGGGGCGTGCAGTCGCAGCATGGTCTTTCCCACGGTGGGCGGGAGCCTGTGCCGAGTGGCCAGAGACACCACCACCATGACCCCGAACGCCAACGGCACCGTCCACGCCGCCGGATGACCGGTGATCACCCCTACCCAGCCTTCCAGCGGTAGCCCCAGCACCGTCAACAGCACCGCGAGGGCCGCTGCGCCCCCACCGGCGATAATCCCGGCCGCCGCACCCACATCGGTCAGGCCCCGCCACCAGATCCCCAGGACCAGCAGCGGGCAGAAACTAGACGCCGCCACCGCGAACGCCAGCCCCACCACCCGTGAGACCTCCAGCTCAGCCACCTGCAAGGCCAGCACCATAGGCACCACACCAGCGATCAGCGAGGCGATCCGGAAATCCCGGGCGGTTCCGCTGGATGAGCCGCGTGCCAGCACATCGGTGGACAGCACACCTGCGACGCTGGTCAGCAGTCCGCTTGAGGTGGACAAGAACGCAGCGAAGGCGCCGGCGGCGACGAGCGCGCCCAGCACCTGTCCAAGCACACCCATGCCCAACACCACGCCGGGCAGGACCAGCACGACGGCATCGGGATCGTTCTCCGCCAGCTCCGGGGTATACACCCTTCCCAGAACGCCGTACAGCGGCGGGAAGAGGTAGAACAGCCCCACCAGGCCTAACACCACCAAAGTGGTACGCCTGGCCGCGGCGCCGTCGGGGTTGGTGTAGAAGCGCACCAGCACATGGGGTAGCCCCATCGTCCCCAGAAACGTCGCCAGGATCAGGGAGTACGTCTCAAACAGCGCCTCAGGCGCACCCCCACCGGTGTGCGGCAGGAGCCATTCCTCACCCACTCCATCGGTGATGGCGGGCCGCCCATCCCCCTGCCAGGCCATCAACAGAAACACCACCGGGAAGGCGAGCGCGGTGAGTTTCAACCAGTACTGGAAGGCCTGAACAAAGGTGATCGACCGCATCCCCCCTAGAGCGACATTGCCGGTCACCACCGTCCCCACCACCACGGCGCCCACCCAGGACGGGGCACCGGTGATGGTTTCCAGGGTCAGCCCGGCCCCCTGCAGCTGCGGCACCAGGTAAAGCCAGCCGATGAACACCACAAACCCGGTCGCCAGCCTCCGTAACCACCGCGAGCCCAGGCGTACCTCACAGAAATCCGGAAGCGTGAAGGCACCCGAACGCCGCAGCGGAGCCGCGACGAACAACAGCAGCGCCAGGTAGCCAGCGGCGAACCCGACCGGGTACCACAGCATGTCCACCCCGTTGGCCAACACCAGGCCGGCCACACCGAGGAAACTCGCCGCCGACAGATACTCACCGCCGATCGCCGCTGCGTTCCAGGTCGGGCTCACGACGCGGGAAGCGACCAGGAAATCGGAGGTGGTGCGGGCAAACCGCACGCCGTACACCCCGATCGTCACGGTCACCAAAGTCACCAGCACGATCGCCGGTAGCGCCAAATTACTCATGACGGTCCGGCCGTCCCACCAAGTTGGCGAACTCCCGCTCGTTGCGCTCACTCATCCGGGTGTGCACCCACCCGATACCGAACAAGAAGGGGTAGGCGACGACTCCGAGCAGCAGCCAGGGCAACGGAATCCCGCCGATCCTCGCCGACGCGACACCGGGGGCGAGCACAAACAACAACGGCAGCGACCCCAGCCCAATGAGTACGACAATGGCCAACCGCAACGCGAGCGCCAGCTGCGCCCGTATCAGACCCCTGATGAGCGCATCCCCTACCTTGGTCTGTTCCGTCAGCTCCTGCCGGGTGGCGCGTCGTCTCCGCGCCACCTCCGCCAACACGATCCGTACCCGCTGTGGAAGCGTCTGTTCTGGTTGTGCCTGTGCCCTTTCCCGCCCGCCTTTCGGCTGCGTCCCCTCCGGCTGCGTCACGCCGGCCAGTCTCGCGGAGGCCGGCCCGTCCGACAACCTCACTCGCCAGACTGTCACCGTCCTGGCACCAACAGTGCGTGAAAGGTGCACAGATCCGCGCCGTAGGGCATCGGGTGCGCCGATACTCTTGGCCGATCACGGGTGACATGAGCGCCACACTCCGTACACGATCAGCGGTGTGACAGTGACCGATGACCGTCCGGACCACATCGGATTGACCGATGACGAGGGATGGCCGCGTCCTCCTCGGGACGCATTGCGCCCCTCAGGTGAGGTCTGGACCGTGGAGGATCTCCACCACCTCCCCGCCGACGGCAACCGCTACGAAATCTCCCGGGGACACCTGCTCGTGACACCCTCACCCTCCATGCCCCACAACGTGGCCGCGTTCGAACTCGCCCGCCGCCTCGCCGACCAGGCCCCCGACCAGTTCCGAGTAGTGGCTCCCGGCATCGGCCTCCCCCTACGCCACGACGTGCTCTACCTCCCGGATCTCGCCGTCATCACCGCGGCCGCGGCGCGGCGGCGCGCCACCGTGCTGTATCCGGATGAGGTCCTGCTGGTCGCCGAGGTGTTGTCCCCCTCCAACGCCAAAGACGACCTGGTCGAAAAACGCTGGGGCTACGCCCAAGCCGGCATCCCCGCGTACTGGATCGTCGACCCTGAAAAACTGACGGTCACAATCCTGACCAACGACGGCCACGGCGACTACACCGAAACCACCCACGCCGAACCTGGCCAACCCCTCACCCTGGACTTCCCCTTCCCACTCCACCTCGACCCCGCCGACCTCGCCTGAAGACGGCAGGGCGTCCAGGATGTTCCGCCGGGCGCCTCAGCGGGTCCAAGGCTGCTTGGCGGCACGGATCAATTTGTCCTTCAGATCCCGGGTGTGGCGACGCGACACCGGCAGCTCCCGACCGTCGATCACGACGACGTACCCGGAACCGGTCAACCGCAGCTCTGTGATCAATTTGAGCTGAACCAGGTAGGACCGGTGGATCCTGACGAAACCGGCGTCCGCCCAGCGCTCCGCCAGCATCGACAGAGGTACGCGCACCAGGTGGGAACCATCCGCCGTGTGCAGCCGTGCGTAGTCGCCTTGGGCCTCCACCCACCGCACCGCGCTGCGCGGCAGCATACGGGTGGTCCCGGCGAGCTCCACCGGGATCACTTGATCCTCTTCCCGGCGGGCCGCCACCGCGGGATGGGTGGGGAGCATACGCGCGGCGAGGACCCGTCGGATCGACTCGGCCAGGCGGTCCGGACGCAGTGGCTTGAGCAGATAGTCGACGACACCAAGCTCAAAGGCGTCGACCGCGTGGTCGTCGTGAGCGGTCACGAACACCACCGCGGGTGAGCGGGCGAACCGGGCCAAGACCCGGGCCAGCTCCACCCCATCCAAGCCGGGCATCCGGATGTCGAGGAAGACGACATCCACGTCGGTGTCTCGGAGTACTCGCAGCGCCTCGGTAGCGTCGGAGGCGGTATGGACCACCGCGACCCGATCGTCCCGACGCAGCAGGTACGCCAGCTCATCCAACGCCGGAGCCTCATCATCGACCGCCAGCGCGCGTAACCGGGCACCGGGGAACTCAGTCATGGCTACCACGACCTACGGCGGGGTGGAATTTCGGAATCCGCATGCTGATCTTGGCTCCCGCGCCGGGAGCCGTCTCAACGACAAGTCCGTGCTCGTCTCCGAACACCGAGCGTAACCTCTCATCCACATTCGACAGCCCGACGTGCTGCCCCTCACCGGGGTCGTCGGTCGCTCCTCTGCGCAGGACTTCCGGGTCCATACCGACACCGTCGTCCTCGATGGTGATATGGCACTCCGCTCCGGCATCACGAGCCACGATGCTGACCGTACCTACTCCGGGCTTACGGGACAGCCCATGACGCACCGCGTTCTCCACTAACGGCTGCAGGCACAGGAACGGGAGGGAGACCGGAAGCACCTCGGGTGCGATCTCCAACCGTACCTGCAGACGCTCCCCAAACCGAGCACGTTCGATCGTCAGATACCGATCGATGGAACGCAGCTCCTCGGCGAGGGTAGTGAATTCCCCGTGTGCCCGGAAGCTGTACCGGGTGAACTCGGCGAACTCCAGGATCAGCTCACGGGCCAGTTCAGGGTTAGTCCGTACGAAGGACGCGATGGCGCTGAGCGCGTTGTAGATGAAGTGCGGACTGATCTGGGCCCGCAGCGCCCGTACCTCCGCGCGCGCCAGCCGCGCTCGCGACGAGTCCAGCTCCACCAGGGCCAACTGCGTACTCACCCATCTACCCGTCTCGATCGCTACCTGGAGCAACCCTGGGGCCGGGGTTTCGGAGCTGAGAGCGACCATGGCCCCCTTCGTGGGTTGGTTCTGCCCTGACCGACCGGTTCCTCCCTCGGCCCCCTCGGGGATCAAGGGCACCACCACCGCACCCCGGATCGGACAGTCGATATGGTCGCATTCCAGCTCACTGGCGCCCAGCACGTTGGTACGCCCGGTTTCGATCGCGGTACGCGCGGCCCGCATCACTGCTTCCTGGTGATGGGAGCCAGGGCCGTCCCAGGCCAGCACGTTCTCCTGGTCGGTCAGCACCAGCGTGGTGCAGCCGACCAGGTTCCGCAGGTGCCCTATCGCCTTGCCGGCCGTGGTGGTGGTGAGCCCTGACCGGAGCGGTTCGGCGGCCAGGCCCGCGGTATGCAGTACCTCGTAGGTCGCGCGTTGGGTAGGGGTGGCGATGGCGCGCCGCCCGCGGAGTCGAACGACCGCCACAACCGCGATCACCAAAGCGGCGATGACCACGATCACCGCCGTGACCGCTAACGCGTTGCCTCCCATGCGGCAATCATCCCCTGTCCGGAGCCTTGTTCCCTGTCCCCTTGTGTCATCGCTCGTGGCGGTGTCTCCTGGGACAGGCTCCTGACCCCCTCCGCGGGGAGCAACGCCGTCCCATCGCAGCCACCGGCTTCCTACCGGCTTCCTGCCGGAGTGTGTCGCCGGAGAACGGGGCCGGATAAATCGCGGATAAATCGGTTGCGCAGGCCTGGCCAGGCGGTCAGGCTGGGCAGGATTCCCGATCGCGGCGCCGGTAGCCGGTACAGGTGCCGAGGGCCAACCAGCCTGACGATCGGTGGGATGAGTTGGGATGGCCGACCGACGGGTTGGCCGAGCGGAAGGAGAGTGAGACCCATGACGACGCCTGTCATTGCGGTCCGGCCTGCCCTGGTCCGCTCATCCACTCCCCACCGCGAGGCTGACAGCGTCTGATTGACGTCGGTACGCGGTGGGGCCCTCAATCAAGGAGATCCCACCGTGCCGAAGCACGATCAGTTTTCCGATTCGTTCCCATGGTCCTCGCCTTCACGGCCTTCGACTCGTCGTCGCGCCAAGCGCCGCTTTCATGACGAACTCGCTGACGACGCCGTTTGGGAGTCAGAGCGGTCGTATGACTTCGACGACTTTCTCGGCACTGGAGGCATCGAGCGTCCCGAGCCGTCCCATGACGACGGTGTCCACGGTGAGGACACCTGGGAGGCGAGGCGTCGCCGAGGTCGCCGCCTGACCGATCCTGATGACATCGACGTTCCCGCCGAGGGCGATCGATGGTCTACATGGGACACAGGACAACGCGGTCCGGAGCCCTATCCAGAGTGGCTGGTGACCGAATTGGCCGCGGTTGACACCGAACGTGGTGTTCTCAAAACCGGGAAGGAAGCCGATGTCTTCCTTATAGAACGCGGCGTCCCTGGTACTGACCGGAGTTGCCTGTTGGCCGCCAAGCGGTACCGCGATTCCCAACATCGGATGTTCCACCGGGATGCCGGCTACCTGGAGGGCCGGCGGGTACGCCGGTCTCGCGAAACCCGCGCCATGGCCAACCGGACCAGTTTCGGACGTCAGTTGATCGCCGGACAGTGGGCGGCGGCTGAGTTCGAGGCGCTGTGTCGGTTGTGGGAGCTAGGGGCGTCGGTGCCCTATCCGGTACAGCTGGTGGGTACCGAGGTGTTGCTGGAATTCATCGGGGACGCTACGGGGACCGCGGCTCCCCGACTCGCTCAGCTACGCCGGGGTGAGACCGATCTGCGACAGCTATGGTCGCAACTGGTTGACACCCTCGTAGTGTTTGCCCGCGCCGGGCTGACCCACGGTGACCTCTCGCCGTACAACATCCTCGTCCACAACGACCGGCTGGTCCTGATCGACCTGCCGCAGGTGGTGGACGTGATGACCAATCCCCAGGGACTTCGGTTCCTGGAACGGGACGCCACCGTCGTGGCCTCCTGGTTCGCCGGCAAGGGGGTGTCCGAGGCCGATCCGGACGCTCTCACCGCGCTGCTACGCCGCGAGGTTGGCCTTTAAGGGATCGCCGTTGAGCCGGCGGCGCCCGTCGACTTGCGCCGGTTCAGCGTCCCCTGACTCCGCCCTATGAGTGAGGCCCTATGAGTCGGGTGGCATCCAGGCGCCGGCTCGTTCCGTACGCTGCCCCGGGTGACCGGGGCAGCGTACGGCAGGTCAGTACGCACCCTTGCTCTGCAGCACCGCCCAAATAGTCCGCCACAGGATGACCAGGTCAAATGTGAGCGACCAGTTGTCCACGTAGTACAGGTCGAGCCGCACCGCGTCATCCCAGGACAGATCCGAACGGCCACTGACCTGCCACAGCCCGGTGATGCCTGGCCGGACCAGCAGACGCCGCCGCACGTCCCCCATGAAGTCACCGTCTTCAGCGGGCAACGGCCGTGGTCCCACAAGGGACATTTCCCCAACGAGCACGTTGATCAGCTGGGGCAACTCGTCCAACGAGGTCCGACGCAGCCACCGTCCGATCGGCGTCACCCGCGGGTCGTTCTTCATCTTGAACAGCAGGCCGTCGCTCTCGTTGTAATGCATCAGAGAAGCCAACCGCTGTTCGGCGTCGGTGTACATGGTGCGGAACTTCCACACCCGGAAGGCCTTGCCTTCCCGCCCGATACGGGTTTGCCGGAAGAACACCGGGCCCGGGCTGGAGACCTTCACCAGAATGGCGATGACGATCAGCAGCGGAGTCAGCAGGATCAGCCCGAACAGCGCCGCGACCTTGTCGATGATGCTCTTGGTGAGCCAGGCAAGGCCCGACAGCGTCGGCTCCTCCACGTGCAGCAGAGGCAGGCCCTCCAAGGGCCGGATATGGACCCGCGGCCCTGCGATATCGGTAAGCGCCGGCGCGACTATCAGGTCGATACCGGTGCCCTCCAGCCGCCAGGCCAGACGACGCAGATCGGTGGTGGACGATCCTCCCGAGCTACACACCGCGATGGTGTTCGCCCCGATGGCGCGTACCACCGACACGATGTCACGCCCGCCATAGATCGGCAGCGGCAGTTTGGTGTCGCGTACGGTGTGGCGTCCTTCGGTGAGATAGATCCCTATCGGGACCAGGCCAGCGCTGCGGTTGCGGTTGACGACCGTGGCGACCTCAAGGGTGTCCCGCAGCGTACCCACCAGCAGCAACCGCTGGACCGCTTTCCCGCGTCGCCGGATGAGGTACAGCAGGATGCGGCCAGTGACCCTGACGACCAGGATCAGCGCGAGGCTGGCGGCCAGGGCGGTGGCGACCGCGAGGCGGGACAGATCAGCCTTAAGTCCAAGCGCCAGGACCGCCACGATCGCCACGACGGTGATCGAGGCTCGAATCACCCGTTTGAACTCGTCAGTGCCCAACCCCAGGAAGCGCCGGTCGTATGCGCCGTTGCTCCACAGGATGAAAACCCAGGCCAGCGGTAGTGCGATAAACCCGACCAAATACAGCTGGGTGGGTCTCTCAGGGTCGAAACCGGCGTCGGCCTGCGGCCACTGCACGATGGCGATGAGACTGCCGCTGGCCGCGCACAGATAGTCCAGCAGGACCATGATCGCCGCGTACGGCCGGTGCCATCCGCTGGGGCGCCTGACCTTGGAGAACGGGGAACGGGTTACCCCGGTGGTGGTTGTCGTCCGTACCCCGGTAGACGCGCCGCCGGCTGTCTCGACCGGCCCGGTCGTGGTGATCGGTCCTGTGGTGCTGATAGGTCGCGTCGTGGTGACCGGTCTGGTGGTCTCACCACCGGTGGTGACCGGCCTCGCCGTTCCATGGACTGATGCCCGCCCACCCCGTGGATATTGCACAGGTGGAGGCGGCGTGGTGCGCACTGGCGCAGCACGCGACGCCCGGTTGGGCACGGCAGCTACTCCTCGGGCCTGATGCCCGGATGGTCCTGGTGCGCTCACTCGTCCATTCCGGACTCTCTCGCCGTCCTCGGGCAGGCCGCGCACCAAGGACGGCCTGTCGGTCGCGGCATTTTCAGTGTGCCATTCGGAAGCCCACTCCTGATGGCGACCGGTTGACATTAATCGTTACCCGATCCGATTGTCGAGCCCGCCGCCGGTCGTGTCTCATCAGGCGTTACCGCTGGTAACACCGATGATGACGCAGCGTTCTGGTGTGGCCACACCGCGCCTGTAAACCACCAGATCGAACCGACCAGCAACGCCAGTCCAACTATTTGAGTTACCAACGGCGCGATCGCACCGGTTTGCGGCATCCATTCTCCGCGGAACGGATTGATCGAAGCGCCTACTCCGGTTTGGAATCTAGTCATTACGCCCGCGAGCGCCCACAAATGGAGCGGCGCGGCGCCAACCACTAATGCCCGCGCAATCCATGCCGAACCGACTGGATTCAGCCGGCGCCGGTACCACCCCACGACGGCCGCCACCAGCACCGCCCCCACTCCAAACGGCATCGAGTATCGCGCGAGCTGGGTCCACCCGGCGATGTCCAACAATTGCAGTTCTAGCACCATCAAAGAGATCACGGAGATCGCGAAGATCGCCACGATCAGGAACTTGTGTCGCCAACGCGCCGTCAGCAGGGCCGGCAGCACCAGCACCGCGAACAGCACGTACCACGCCAGGATGAGGGTGTACGAGAGGCGGAACTCACCGTAGCTGAAGATGGCGACGACGTGCTGATACCAGAACCACATCCGATCCCGGATCATCTCGGTGATCGCCTCGGTCACCGTTAGATCCAGGGCCACATCCTCCCGACGCCTGAGGGTCCCGATCTGCAGGAACATCGTCCATGCGAGCCCTGCCAGCCCGAGAAGCGTCAGCCCGCCGAGTGTCCAGCGGGTGTCGCGGCGACGCCACAACTCAGCGATCACCCCGGGTCGAGCCAGCAGCAGCGCGCCCAGCACGATCAACCCCAACCACACCGGCCCGATCGAACGGACGGTACACAGCAGGGCGCCCGCGAGAGCGAACAGCCGCAGATGCCGGGTACGCGCGTCGGCCGGCCCGCGTAGCAGCGCGATCAGAGTGGTCCAGGCCAGAACCCCAGCGACGATCTCCAACCCGTTGGGGTTGATCGCGCCGACGAGCCCAGCCACCGTGGGGGTTACCACCAACACAATGGCGCCGACCAGCAGCCGGCTTCCCATCCGGTACGCGGTGGTCACCGCCGACGCCAGCAGCATGGCCGACATCAGAGACGACACCAGCCGGCCCAGGATGATTCCAGTGGTGTCGGGCCAGGCCACCATGGGCAGCCCCACCGGCAGGTAGTAAATCGGCTGGTAGCGCCCAGCCGTGGTCGCCACATCGACGGAGGCGGTGTCATCGACCGGCTTCTGGCAGGAGGCTGGGAGGCTGTTCTGCCAGGTGCAGTCGACGTCCTCGGGGAGGAGACTACGCGGCACCCGCTGGTAGGTGCGGGTGTCGGGGGGATCGGTCACCGGGTCACCCAGGAGTTGACCGGTCGCTACGCCATAGGCGCGCACGATGTGCTCGTTCTCGTCTGGAGCACCATTGACCGGCAACGACATGGCCCAGCCGGCGAAGATCAGAAAGAAGGCGAGGCAGGAAGCTAGCCAGATACGACGAGGTCGTCGCGGATCCGGAGCTTCGTCACCGCTCTCGACCATGAGGCGTCCCATCAGCCACTGGCGTAAGGAACGCGGCTCGGTCGACGTGGACACATCCGGGAAGCCTACTCACTCCGATAACCGAACCTTCAGGCATCCCACATCTTCAACGTCCTCAATCGTGCCGCTTTTTAGCGTTCACATCCTCTGTGACCTGCGTTGATAACTCAGTGCCGCCTATCCCGTGACAGTTATTTATTCACTAATTCCGTGGAGAACGACGCAGAACTACAAGGCACACCGCGTACATCCGACGCGCAATACCGACCCGATCCACACCCTGCGCCTCTCCGTCTCCGATTCCCGGTACGGTGGGCGACAGCCCGCCGCGGTGCCGGGACAACGGCGTACCAGAACCATGAAGGGCCAGCCGGATGAAGGTCGTCATCGCGCACAACCGGTATGTCTCCACCCAACCGTCCGGGGAGAACACCGTCGTGGACACCGAGTCCCGATTGCTCACCGAGGCTGGGGTGGAGGTGGTGGACTTCCAACGCAGTTCAGATGAGATCCCTACGCTGCCGCGCGGCGAGAAGCTGCTGCTGCCGATCTCACCGATGTACGCACGCCGTGCCCAACGCGAGCTGACCGCTCTACTGCGCGCACATCGCCCTGACGTCCTCCACCTGCACAACCCCTACCCGTTGCTGTCGCCCTGGGTGATTCGTACGGCACACGCGCACGGCGTACCGGTCGTGCAGACCGTGCATAACTTCCGGCACGTGTGTGTGTCGGGGGTGTATTTCCGGGACGGCCATGAATGTCGGGACTGCCTAGGGCGCCGGTTCGCCCTGCCGGCGATACGGCACTCCTGTTACCGCGGCTCCCGGGCCCAAAGCGTGATCATGGCGACCACCCTGGCGGCCCACCGGGGCACCTGGCGTTCGGTGGAGCGTTTCCTGCCGATCAGCCCAGTGATCGCCGAGCACCTCCAGGCGTACGGAATCCCCGCCGACCGGATCACCGTCAAGCCCAACGCCGTCCCCGACCCTGGCCGCCACGACCAGACCGGGGAGGGGTTCGTCTACGTTGGCCGCCTGGTGCCGGAGAAGGGCGTGACGCTGCTGCTCGACGCGTGGCGGCGGTACCCCGACGGCGCCCTGGGCACGCTTCGGATCATCGGCGATGGCCCGCTGCGGGACCTGGTGGCCACGGTGGCCGCCGAACGCACCGACGTCACCTTCCTCGGGCAGCTGCCGTCGGAGGGGGTACGCGCGGCGATGCGCAAATCCGCCGCGGTGGTGATGCCCTCCACCTGGAATGAGCCCTATGGTCTGGTCGCCGTTGAGGCGCTGGCGAACGCGCGCCCTGTGGTGGTCACGCGGTGCGGCTTCCTGCCGTACCTGGTAGGTGACGGCAAGGCGGGATGGGTCACCGAACCCACGGTCGAGGCCCTCGCGGATGCCCTGGGACGGGCGTACAAGGAGGCCCCGACGCTGACGGCCGCCGCGCGGGAGCGGTACGAGACCGCGTTCACCCCACGCGTGGTGATCGATCAGCTGATCGGTATCTACCGGGAGGTCTCGGCCGCCGGTGTGAGCTGACCCAGCCCGCGGTGGTAGAGGACGTACGCGGCGATCAGCCCGGCGAACGCGCCGCAGACCATGCCGTACGCGACCCCTTCCACACCCGCGGTCACGGCGCCGATGACCCCGCCGGGCAGGATCACCGAGGTGAACACCGCGTACTGGACGAAAGAGGCCCGGGCCTGCTGCATCCCCCGGAGCGCGGCGTTCAGCGGCGCCTGGATGAGGTAGACCCCGGCCTGGATCGCGACCGGCCACAGCACGTGGGAGTACTCCCGGTAGTCCGGCAGCAGGGCGTCCAGCGCCCACCGCAGGATCGGTACCAGCGCCACCAGCACCGCTGCGGCACCGGTGAAGGCCGACACCAGCATCCGGGCCCGCTGCCGGATCTTGCCGGCGTCGCCCTGTCCGGCGAAGTGCGAGTACCCCGGCACGATCAGCCCGGTCAGCGCCCAGATGAAGTTCTGCACCGGCATCAGGACGATCAGCTGCAGCATGCGCAGCCCACCCAGGTCGGCCTCGCCCAGGAAGCCACCCACGAAGTACAGCACCACCCAGGTCTGGGTCTGGGCGAGCACCGCGGTGGCGGCGAACCACGCCGACAAGTGCCGGGTCTCGGACACCCACACCACGGCGCGCCCGCTGAAGGGGTTGGTCCGCAGCAGCGTCAGGCCCACCAGGGAGCCGACCACCGTGCCGCTGCCCCAGGCGATCAGCAGCGAGCCCGGACTCACCGCGTCGGCCAGGTACAACCCGGTCACGATGAGCAGCTGCGACAGCAGGGCGATCCCGGTCACCACCAGGGAACGCTGCGGCCGGCCCTGCGCCAGGAAGGCGAACCGGCAGGCGTCCTGTAGCAACGCCGCCGGTAGGAAAGGCGCCAGCCACAACAGGTCACGCAGGATCTCGAAGCCGACGAACCAGATCGCCACCGCCACGATCACCGCCAGGACCCCGACCAGGCCCGCCGTAGCGGTCGCGTTCCGGATCTGCCGGGCGTACTCCTCCCCACTGGCGCGTGCGGTGTGGGTGAGCAGCACCTCCCCGATGAAGGCCCGGGCGATGGCGACCGTGATGAACGCGATGCCGATGACCGCGACATACCGACCGTAGGGCGCCGGCCCGAGCAACACCCCGGCCACCAGGCCGTTGAGCGCGTTCGCCCCGGCGGTGAACGCCTGATCCAGCAGGCCCGCGATCGCTCGGCCCGCGCGCTGACGCGGCCTTGCCGTGGTATCGGTCATGGCTGCTTCAGGCTGGCCCGTGCCGAGTGCGCGATGCTGGCGAGCAGGAACAGCCCGTTAATCGTGGCGAACGCCACCAGCACCCAGACGGTCCACTGGGGGAAGAAAGCCAGAATCAGGCCCGAGAACGCCAGGACCGCCCCATAGTCCCGCACCAGCTTGATCACCCGGACCGGCAGCGATCGCGAGGTGATCATGCTGGCGGCCTGCGGCCCGCTCTGCATCACCGAGGTGATCAGGTTGACCATCCAGGTACCGGCGAACACCGCCACCAGCCAGGCTGGGGTGTCCGGTTCCTGGGCGACGGCGGTGGCTGACAGCACCGCGACCAGGGAGATCTGCACCGCCACGTCACACAACACATCGACCCGCGCCCCGGCCGGGCTGGTCCGCCGGGTCACCCTGGCGAGCTGGCCATCCGCGCAGTCCATGCTGTACGCCAACTGCCAGGCCACTAAAGCGCCGAGACCGACCACCCAGGCCGGGATGTCCCCATCGGCCACCGTGGGCGCTAGGGCCGCCACCGTGGCGGACGCGCCCAAGCCCAGCAACAGGTTGGCGATGGTCAGGACGGTGGGTGCCAGGTTGAGCCGGTAGGCGATGAGTGCGAACACCGCACCGATCGGCTGGTTGACCGTCTCGCTAAACAGCCCGCCACCCCGGTTGGCGGCCAGAAAGTCTGACGCCGTGTACCGGCCGGACGCCGGTGCCTCAGCCACAGACTGCATTGACGTACTCCTTGACTCGCGCCCGCACCTGTTCAGGGCTCAGTGCCAAGTGCTCAAGAATGGTGTACCGGTCCGGTCGGGTCGCTGGAGCGTACGACACCGCCTCCGCGAACTGTTCATCGGTCAGCCCGAGGTCGGCGGGAACCCGCGGCAGACCGTGCCGCTTCAAACAGTCGGAGATCTGCCGGAACCGGTGCTCGTCTCCCCGCAGATAGGTGCAGAAAAGCGCGCCCATGCCGACCTGCTCCCCGTGGGTTCCCGTGTCGGGGTACAGCAGATCCAGGGCGTGCGAGATCTCATGGCAGCCCCCACTGGCCGGCCGGCTGGAACCACTGACCGCCATGGCGATACCACCGAGGATCAGCGCCTCGGCCAGCACTGTGAGGAAGTCATCGTCACCGAGCGTACCGGGATGGTTGATCAGGGCCTCCGCACCGGTACGGGCGAGAGTGATCGCCAGGCCGTCCAGCGGCTCTCCACGGGTGGCGTGCGCCAACTCCCAGTCGGCGACCGCGTTGAGGTTGCTGATCGCGTCCCCGATCCCGGAGCGGGTCTGCCGGTCCGGTCCGTGTTCCACGAAGTCCAAGTCCACCACCACCGCGATGGGGATATGGACCCCGTAGGAGCGTCGAACCCCGTCATGGTCCAGTGAGCTGACCGGTGAGGCGATGCCATCGTGCGCCAGGTTCGTGGCGACCGACACCATAGGGAGTCCGTACGCGGAGGCGGCGTACTTGGCGGTGTCGAGGGTCTTACCGCCTCCGATCCCCACGACCGCGTCATAGGAGCGCCGCCGCAGTTTGCTGCCCAGCTCGTTGGCCGCAGCCAGGGTTCCCCCCGCGACGGTGAAGATGTCGGCGTTGCCGAGGTTGGGTTTGATCAGCTCCGCGATCCGTTCGCCTTGGCCGTGACCGACCACGACCGCCACCTCACCACCGGAGGAGATCCGCTGGTCGGCCAGCAACCTGCCCAGCTCAGCAAGCGCACCACGCCGCACCTCGATAGCCAGCGGGGTGTTGACAGTACGAGCTAGTAGCGGCACGCGATCTCCCTCGCCCTGGCCAGATCGTCGTGGTTGTCAACCTCCACCCACTCCACGGCGCCGATGGTGGCGACCCTCACCTGGCCGCCGTCATCGGCGAACTGTTGGAAACCATCCTCGTAGTACAGGTTCGGGTCACGCCGCCAAGTGGTCTCCAACGCGGCGGCTAAGTCCGCGGCCACCCACGGCTCGATGAGGGTGACACCGATGTATTCCCCGAATGCCGCCGCGGGATCCATCTGTTTGGTGATCCGACGCAGCCCACCGGCCTCATCGAGGGTCACCTTCATCTCCTCGTCCGCCAGTGGTTTGACGTTGTCGACGGCGAGCAGCAGCCCTGGCCCGCGTTGGGCGAGCAGGGTCTTCTCAACGCTGACGGGGTGGACGGTGTCTCCGTTAACGAGTAACGCACCGCGCGCGAAGTGCTCGCGTGCCAGCCAGAGGGAGTAGGCGTTGTTCCACTCCTCGGCGCGGTCGTTGTGGACCAGGGTGAGCCGGACACCGTGCCGCTCCTCAAGCGCCGATTGCCGCTCCCGCACCGCGTCGGCGGCGTACCCCACCACCACCGTGATCTCGGTGAGCCCCACCGTCGCGAGGTTGTGCAGGGCGATATCGAGAATCGTGGTGTCGCCGTCGACCGGCACCAACGCCTTAGGAAGGTGGTCGGTGTAGGGACGCAACCGGCGGCCAGCGCCGGCTGCGAGGACCAAGCCGATCATCTGCTGCCGCCATCCCTTCGCCAGCCCGTGATCGCCGAGGATAGTCTGTGTCACCGCTACGGTAGGGGACGCTCCTGGCCAGGCCGCTCGCGGATGGGCGGTATCACGGATCGGACCGGTCTTCCGGCACGGGCCGGTCACCCTGGCAAATCGCTACATCACGGACAGAACGGGCCGATTGTACGTGGTCTGGGCTGGTAGCCGTCCGCCTCACACCTGGAACAGGCCCGGGTCTCCGACCGGGACGTCCAGCAAGAACGGACCATCGGCGGTCAAGGCCGCCCTGAGTTCATCCCGCAGGGCCGGGATGGACTCGACACGGCGGGCGGGGCATCCATACCCCTGAGCGATCGCCACCATGTCCAGTCCTGGCAACGCCCAGCCCGCCTCGAAAGCCTTCTGGTCTCTCAGGTAGTACTTCAAGGACAGATAGCCGGAATTGTCAGGGATGAGGAACGTCACCGGGAGACGATGCTGCACCGCGGTCCAGATGGCGTGCAGGGTGTACTGCGCCGACCCCTCACCCACCACGGCCAGGACACGCTTGTCTGGACGTGCCAGCGCGTACCCTACCGCGCCAGCGAACGCGAACCCGAGTGCGCCACCGGCGGTAGCGAAGTAACCGCCGTCGGCTCCGATCCGGACGTACTGGTGGAAGTCGTGACGTGCGATGGGGAGCTCTTCGAAGATGACCACGTCTGGCGGCAGGACATCGGCGAGGGCGTGGAAGAGCACCGGCTGCGTCAAACCGTCCTCAGTGGAAGGAGCCGGTGGAACTTCCTGGGGCGGCGGTACCGGCCGGTCACTGGGCTCAAGGAGAGGCAGCAGCTGCCGCACGACCTCCCCGGGAGGACAGACATAGGTCGTGCCCGCCATCGACCAGGCTGCCGCGGCGGGATCATCGGTCACCGCGATCACCTCGGTGGTGTCGGGCAGACGCGGCTGGAGCCCGGGGTCCAGTTCCATGGGTGCGGTTTGGAACAGCTCCGCCATCGTGAAGAGGGTGAAAGCCGGAGCGCCGAACACCACCACGAGATCGTGCTGCTGGAGACGCTCGTTGATCATTTCTTGGATCGGTGGGAGGACCCCGCCGAAGAGCGGGTGGGTCTCCGGGAACGCACCCCGCGGCCAGACCGGGCTGCCGTAGACCGTGGCGTTAAGGCGTTCGGCGACCTGGACCAGGGCGTGCCGGGCGCCTTGTGCGTCCACCCCGGGTCCCGCCACCAGGGCGGGGCGTTGCGCCTCGGTAAGCGCCCGCGCCAGTTGCGTGGTCACCGTGGGGTCGGGTACCACCGCGCCGCGTACCTGTCGGACCCGGGTTTGCTGTGGCGCCGCCGGCCGGATCCAGTCATCCTCCGGGACCGCGATAAACACCGGTCCCTGCGGCGCCTGTCGGGCGATGTGGTACGCGCGTTCCAGCAGCGCCGGCACGTCCTGGGGGCGGGACGGTTGCGCGCTCCATTTCACATACGGGCGGGGTAGGAGCGTGGGATCCTCAGCGAGCAGGAACGGCTCGCCGAGCAGCAGGGCGCGGGCCTGCTGGCCTCCAAGGATGATCAGCGGCGTATGGGCGCGGGCGGCGGTGTAGATCGAGCCTAAGGCGTTGCCCAGCCCAGGCGCGCCGTTGATGATCACCAATGCGGGCTCACCGGTGGCCTGTGCGTACCCGTCGGCCATGGTGACCACCGGCGCTTCCTGCAGGCCAAGGATGACCCGGATATCGGAGGGCCATGATTCAAAGAGCTTCATCTCGGTGTGACTGGGATTAGCGAAGATCGTCGTTAATCCCAACTCACGAATGACATTGATCGTGGCTTCCCGCACAGTGACGGGGCTGGTCGACATCGCTTCCGCTGTCATGCGGTCTACCCCCGGACGACACGGGCTCATTCATTCGACGAAGAGCGGTATTCGAAGCCTGTTGCTATACCTCTGCTGCTATGCCTGACGAAAACACTGAGTGATCGGCTTCGAACGGACGCTCAAAAAGCACACGACAGCGATGCTGCCGACTCGTCCGGGAAGTCGTCAAATGATCAATTATTAAATGAGAAGTCGCCAGCCGAAAATCAAGTACCGGCTCGAACACCAGGTAAGGAATTAGCTCGTCAAATGAGCTTACGCCGCTTCAGGTACGCAACAAGATCATCATAGACGCCACCTTCATTGGCGAACAGCGCCACATTGCGAGCAGTCTCCAACCACGGGCCGGTAGTGGGCCCGACATCCTGCAGAGCCTGCTCGAAATCACGCTGCTCGATCATGCGTGGCTGACCGGTCGTCAGCGAGTCATGCAGCGCGTACTCCGCCGCTGACTCACACAGATGCGCCAGGTCGGCGCCGGAGTAACCGTCGGTAGCCGCCACGATCCGCTGCAGGTTGATGTTGGCGATCGGCCGCTCCCTTAGGTGGTACTTCAAGATCGCCGCTCGCGCCGGGGGATCCGGGGGAAGAACCAGGATCATTCGGTCCAGTCGTCCCGGGCGGCGCAACGCGGGGTCCACGTCCCACGGCGCGTTGGTGGCCGCCAGGATGAACACGCCCTCGTTCTGGCTATCTACACCATCCAGCTCGGCGAGCAGTTGGTTGACGGTCGTCCGCATCGAGCTCGACGTCATCCGGGAGCGTTTCTGCCCCAACGCGTCGATCTCATCCAGGAACAACACGCATGGAGCGTTCCGACGCGCCGTCTGGAACAACTCGTGGAGGTTGCGCTCGGAATTGCCGATCCACATGTCCAGGACATCGACGATCGACAGGGAGATGAACCGCGCCCCCATCTCACCGGCGACCGCGCGAGCGATGAACGTTTTCCCACACCCGGGAGGACCGTACAGCAGCAGACCACCCCGCAAGCTCTTGCGGAACAGCTGTCGCAGCTGGGGGTTACGCATGGGGCCGAGGAACGACATTTCCAGGCGTCGTTTCACCTCGTCCATGCCCCCGACATCGGCCAGCGTGATCCTGGATTCCTCGATATCGAAGATCCGATCGGCGTTACCGGTGACCGGCTCGGGCGTATCCCCGCTAGGCGCAAAGCGAGGTGGAATAACGTCGGAGAGTTCCTTCTCAAGTGCATTCCAGTCAACGCCGGTGGAGCCGGTGTTTCCGGAAGCCCGCTTCTCCGATTCGGGCTGGGGCGGAGGGGTGACAGCTGAGGGCGGCGGACCGGCAGGTGGGGGCGTGGGCGTGGAGTCAGAAACGGTCGTCGGTTGCTCCGGGGAGGCCGGTGGCTCTGGCGTGGCCGCGTCAGAAGCGGGTTGCGCGGTGGGGTTTTGACCGGCCGGGCTCAACGCCCGCCGCATCAACTCCTGCGCCTGGACGTTGGTCGGCTCCTGAGCCAGAACGGTCGCGATGTGACCGAGCGCTTCGCTGTTCTTGCCCGCCTCCACCAGCAGTTCAGCGAAGTGCAGGCGCAGTGTGGTGTCCTCAGGTCGTGCCTGTACGGCGGCCGCCAGACTTGCCAGTAACGGTGACTCAGCCATCTGCGCCCCTCGGCGTCATCGTGGTCCGCGGAAACGTCTATGGAAACGGCGTTGAGTTGCTCGTCGAATGGCCCGAACCGGCGGGACCGGTGGTACGGGTACCAGCGATTATCGCGACCGATCCCCCATGGCTCGGACTCACCCCATATCGCGAGCCTGACACGCACGCCATCCCCGGTCCATTATTCAGGACCCTGTCTCGTAACCGTCTGTAGCGCCAAACCGGAGAGGTTTCGCCAGCAGGCCCGCCGGACATCTCCCTTTGGGGCATCGCTGTATCGGCGTGTCGCGTTCTACGCGACAAGACACTAGCGCTGCGTGCCCGTTAGCCATACGGTTAGTACTAAATAATCTTGGTCCGCCGTGGTGTTGCTGGTTACCTACAGGTCCGCAACGCTTGGTTGGACGGGTTCTTCGCCTCGCGCCACCCGGGAGGTCTGATGGGTAAGGACGTCGAGCGGCGAACGTTCACGCGCGAGGACCGTCAGCGGTATCGACAGAAGGTTCGGCGCTGCCTAGACGTGTTCGCTCTGATGTTGAATGAATTCCGGTTCGACTCCGATGAGCCGCTCACCGGTCTGGAGATCGAACTGAATCTCATCGATGGCAACGCGGAGCCGGCGATGCGGAACACCGAGGTGCTCAACCATATCGCCAATCCCGCGTTCCAGACCGAACTGGGTCAGTTCAACATCGAGGTGAACGTGGCTCCCCGCCTGATCTCAGGCGATGGGTTCGGGGAGTACGAGCGGGACATCCGGGTCAGCCTGAGTGACGCTGACGAACGGGCTCATAAGGCCGACGCTCACATCATCCTGGTTGGGGTGCTGCCCACCCTGCTGCAGAAGCACACCAGCATCGACACCATCTCCACCAACCCGCGCTACCAGCTGCTCAACGAGCAGATCATCATGGCGCGGGGCGAAGACATCTACATCGACATCCGGGGCGTGGAACGGCTGCAGACCTACACCGACTCGATAGCGCCCGAGGCGGCCTGCACCAGTTTCCAACTCCATCTCCAAGTGGCTCCGGAGACCTTCGCCAACTACTGGAACGCCTCCCAGGCGATCGCGGCGCCACAGGTGGCGGTCGGGGCTAACTCGCCGTTCCTGTTCGGCAAAGAGCTGTGGCGGGAGACCCGGATAGCGCTGTTTGAGCAAGCCACCGACACCCGCCCCGCCGAGTTGAAGGCCCAAGGGGTCCGGCCCCGGGTGTGGTTCGGGGAACGGTGGATCACCTCGATCTTCGATCTGTTTGAGGAGAACGTCCGCTACTTCCCGCCACTGCTACCCGTCATTGACGAGGAAGACCCGGTCACGGTGTTCGAGTCCGGTGGCGTACCGAAACTCGGTGAGCTGCGGTTACACAACGGAACCATTTACCGTTGGAATCGCCCGGTTTACGACATTATGAACGGCCGTCCGCATCTGCGGGTGGAGAACCGGGTCCTCCCCGCCGGCCCCACGGTGATCGACCTTTTGGCGAACGCGGCCTTCTACTTCGGACTGGTACGCGCGCTGGCCGAACAGGACCGTCCTATCTGGACTCAGATGACGTTCAGCGCCGCCGAGGAGAACTTCCACGCCGCGGCGCGTAACGGGATCGACGCCCGGATCTACTGGCCTCGGGTAGGGGAGATAGACGTCGCTGACCTGGTCAGGGAGCACCTCCTCCCCCTGGCCTACGAAGGACTGGACCGCTGGGGCGTGAATCCCGCCCGACGAGACCAGTTGCTTGGAATCGTGGAGCGACGTTGCCAGACCAGGATCAACGGCGCCACCTGGCAGGTGGGGATGGTGCGCCAGTTAACCGAAAAGCGGCACCTGGGGCGAACCGACGCCCTCCGGGAAATGGTGCACCGCTACCTGGAACTGATGCACACCAACGAGCCAGTGCACACCTGGCCCCTGGACTGAGCAGGTGAAGCCGCGTCAGGGCGGGTCTGGCGCGCACGTTCACCCGACCCCACCTGACAGTTCAGGAGGTTCCCTCCGGCCGAGAGGAGTCGGAAGCGGATGTCCCCGAAGGAGAGACTCCTGAGGACTCGCTGGCGCCGCCATTAGTTCCCGCGGTCGCCGCGGCCTCCTCACCAGCCCCGGCGCGGCGTGAGGACTGCCGCCGGCGTACCCCTCGCCGGGTGGGCTTCTCCGTGGGCGTGCTACCGCCGCCTGTCACCGTCGAAGGTTCCGGCGCCCGAGTGCTGGGGAGCGCGATCGGCTGCTCAGGGTCACGGATTTGCTGAAGCCACTCGTCATCCGGGCCGCCGGTCCCGGCGCTGTCCTTTGGCTTTGCTGGCTTCTCCGACGTCGGTTTCCGCTCGTCCAAGACGAGCGTCCGCGTACCCTGCTCCTCCTCGAGCCGCTTCGTTGACTCGTCTGCAGTCTGCTCCCTGGTACGCCGCTGCCCGGCCGCCACCAGCAATGACCCGATCAAACCTACGATCACCGCATATGGCGCGGCCAGATACGGCAGAAGCTGGGCATCCGTGTTCGGCTGGCCTCCTGGCCCGGCGACCAGATAGGCGACGGCGACCAACAACGGTCCCGGGGTGCCCGCAATAGCCGTTCCCAGCCGGCTGACGCCGACGCGGCGCCCTAAAAGCGCTACTACCAAACCAATCACGAAGGCAGCGGCCAACATCGGCACCACAGCGGGAACCCAGTCGGGCACCGCATCACCCTGGTAACTCCACACCCCGAGTCGGGTCTCCTCAGGGTCGTCACCTCGTCGGAGCGCTCCGACCACCGATCCGAGGGCCACCAGCCACATCCAGACAACGGTGGCGATCGCGTTCCAGGCCAACGGCCTCGCCAACAGCACCCCGAACGCCACCACCGCCCCCACCAGGACGCCGACAACGGTGACGCGCCCGGCCACCATGACCGGGTCTGCTCCGGAGCTGAGTGCGGCGTACCGTGTCGGCACCATCACCAAAGGGATGGTGACGGCGGCGCCTACCCCACCGACGGCCGCGATGACGATCCGCCACCCGACCGTATCCGGAAGAGACACCAGCCGTGCCACTTTTCCACCGGCCACGGCCCCGCTGACGGCCGAGGCGGCGGCCAACCAACAGATCCAGGTCAGGTGCCCTGCCCACACATCGGCGGAGCTGTCGTTGAAGGAGCGGGCCCACAACAGCAGACCGAGACCGTATGCGACTCCCAACTGCGCGGCACCGGCCAGGAGTGCGACCACAAATGTGGTCATCACCGGCGCGATCCGGACACGCATCGTCATGGCGGTGCAGGGTACGCGTCGCCTGAGCGCCCGGCTACCCTTCGCCGGGGCCAGACCCGTCTAAATACCCATCTATTACTTGATTCACCACCGGCTTCACCAGTGACGTTGCAGCCGGTACACCACGAGCATGCCGATGCTGGCTAACAGGAACAGCCCGGCTCCTATAAGCGTCAACGTCTGCCCCATCGCCGACGGCGGGGCGACGCTGCTCCACTGCTGCTCGACCGGTTGCGCCTGTGTCGAGGGGACGGTGCCGTCGCTCGCCGCTGACGGGGTCCGCGAGGGAGCAACCCACGGTGTCCACTCAGGAAGAACCTGACGCTGGTGGGACTGTCTTCTCCCTTCCTGCTGCGTCGGCGTTGTCTCCGACGGGGTCGCCGAAGCTGAGGCCGACTGACTGTGCTCCGGTGAGGCGCTCGACGCGGAAGGAGAGGCCGAAGGACTGCTTGACGGGCTGGCCGTCGTCGGTGGCGCCGAATCCGACGGGGTGGACGTGGGCGGGGTGTCCGGTGAGGAAGGAGCGGTGCTCGGTGTCGTCGGATCCGGGGAGCTGGTCGGCTCCTCCGAGGCCCACGAGACCCCCGTCGTAGGGGTGACCGTCGCCCACGCCTTATCGGGGCTGAGGATGTGAGCGGCCAAAAACAGGACGGAACCGATCCAGATAACCAGCACCAGAACAAGCGGGACCCGTAAGCTCAGCGAACCCGTTGGCCGTTTCTCCACCATCGCCGCCCCCTCAGGTTCCAGGCCCGCGTGACGTTGCTTCCTACAACGCTGTCGTCTCCGTTGATGTTGTGGCCTCTGTATGACTCTCTACGACGTTGTGACCGACACTGTCCGACGCCATTGGGCGAGCGTGATCGCACTCACCCACGGCTGCTCCGACAACTCCGCGATCTGAGTCGCGGAGACGGTGGTGGTCACGATGCCGGGCCCGGGACCCGCTTCGTCCACTCCCAAAATGCGCCGCCATCGAGGCTCCAGCGTGGCCGGCGGATCAGAGATCGACACGAAGACCGGGAAAACATGGGCATCGGGCTGAGTCACCTCCCGCAACGCTGTGGCGAGTGCGGCGTCGACCTTGGAATAGTCCATGGTGGCCGTCTACCCAGTTCGACTGTCCTCAATACCTTCAATTTTCCGGTGCTATTGAACGGTGAGCCAGGCGACGACGCACCGGAGGTACTCATCACACCGTTATACGATCCAGAGCTCGCCGACCTGGCTCCCCATTCGTGTCGATCAATCGCTCACAGCTGATCAGCGGAGAGCAGGCCGTACCCCCACTTCGGATCGAAAGTCGCCGGTGGCGCGCCCGGAACAGAGCTCGCGGCGCGGAGCTGCTTCCGCAATCCGTCCGGATCCAAATTCGGATCCCGCTGCAACAGCAACGCCGCCACTCCCGCCACAAACGGTGAAGCCATGCTGGTCCCGGCCATCACCACGTGCTCCCGGTCGAGGATGAGCGCTCGGGGTAGGTGAGCATTCCGCGAAAGCGCGGATGCGATCATGGCGCCCGGCGCCGCGACGTCCGGCTTGGGGTGTTCGTCCCGACGCGGTCCTTCGCTGGAGAAGTCCGCAATGTCGTTGGGTTCCAACCCCGTGGCGCGCTGCGCGCCATCGATATCGGTCCAGCTGACCTTGGTGGTGTACGCGGCGGCGGTCACCGCCTGCGTCGCCGCTCCTGGGGAGCCGATCTTGTAGGCGTCGTCGGCGTAACGGCCGGTGAACTGTGCGGGCAGGTCCGGTGAGGACAGGATCCACGCGTCGACCTGACCGTTGCTTACCGAAGCGCCCCGGAGACGCAGCCGCCACAGCCGGGAGGGAGCCGACGCGGAGCTGTTCGGCTCCACCAGCACCAGAGCGTTGTGATCACCGTTGATCGGGTCGGGTCCGGGGGTAGCGATTCGGATCCTGCCATCGCCGGTTATGTACTGCCGCACCGGCGATCCACCGGTGATGATCGACTGGAACGGAGTGGACTCCCCGGAGGGTCCGGCCACCGCGATGTCCAGCGCGTCAGCACCGGCGTACCAGATATTCAATTCGAAAGGCCCGGCGGCGGCGCAGGTGATCGTCCGCTGCCCGCCCTGGGTGATCTGGGTCCGAGCGTGAATGTCGTCGTTCCCCTCATTGCCGGCGGCGCAGACCACGATCCTGCCGGGCCCGCTGACGGCGTCGATGATCTGCGAAAGCGGGTCGGTGCCGTCGTGCGGATCGCCGTGCCCACCCAGGCTGAGGTTGACCACCACCGGCATCCCCAGCTCCGAGGCCACTCGGACGCAGTACCGCACCCCGTCGGCGATGTGGGCGTCCAGCAGGTCGGTCTTGACAATCACGAGCCGGGCACCGGGCGCCACTCCCGGATAGGTGGCGTCAGCGCCGGCCGCAATCCCGGCCACGTGAGTGCCGTGCCCATCGGTGTCTCGGGACAGCCGGATCTGCTCCCCAATCAGCTCGGCCCCGTACCGGCCCTCCGGCACCCCTGAACCGGGGAGCGTCTGGTCCCAGATCCGTTCGATCCGCCCCGTAAAAGCCGGATGTTGGGGATCGATCCCGGTGTCGACCACTCCGATCACGACCCCTTCCCCGGTCAACCCGCTTCGACGGACGAATTCAGGGAGCGCGACCGCGCCAGGTGCCACATCCATCAGAGGGCGCAGTCTGCGCGCCGCGATCAGCTGCCCCACCGCGGGATCGGAGCTGATGCGATCCAGCGCGTCCAGCGCCACAATGCCGGTACGCGGGGCCTCCTCGGCCGCCCCACCGGTCTCATTGAGCTCCAAACCCGCTTCGGCCAACCGGGTCAACTCCTCACCGGAGCGCAGCGGACCCCGGACGAACACCACCGCTCGGGTAGGTCGGGTGGTTTCGGTGATCGTGACGAGCCCGAGGGTGCGGGCTCGGTGCGTCAGCGAGAGGTTGCCGTCAGCGGAATACTGGTCGTACGCAGTGGCGAGGGAGGCGGAGAGTTTGGTGAAGTCCATGGCGGAGACCTCCTGGTTGTGATGGCGCCATGCTCCTTCACCATCTCCACGATTAGTATCGGGTTCACGACTGTTCGTACATAGATCGACCAAACAGTCGGATTATTCAGCTTTTCGGGCGATTTCCTGAACCAAGCCGTATTCAATCGCCTCTGACGCACTCAACATCCGGACAGCGCTGAGATCGGTCTCCACCTGTAAACGCGAACGCCGCATCTAGATCCCCGTCGGGGCAACGCAGGTGAAGCTGGATCCGCTCCCCGTCGTTGGCTTCCATGGCCAGCAGCTGAGCCGCCACCCGGGTACCGAGCTGGGCGGTGAGCTCTCCCTGGAGCAGCACGATGCCCTGATCAAACAGCCGTTCGGCCAGCCACGATTCCAGCTCACTCGACTCCTGCCCCGACCCGGGTCGCGGTTCCCGTTCGGGCTCCGGACGTCCGGGAACGCTCCAACCAGGCTCCTCCCCGGGGTACCGACCGCGTACGGTGATCGTCAGTGCTGGGGTCGTCCGTGCGGGGATCGTCATGTCGCCTCCACTTCAGCGACCCCGGACCGCCGGTCAGGATCGGTCGTCCGGATTCGCATCTCTAACTGGCATCCGACCGCGGCGGCGTACCGCTCCAGCGTCGAGAGCCGGGCGTCGACCATGCCAGCCTCCAAACGCGCCACCGCCGGCTGGGACGTCCCCATCCGGGCCGCCACCTCCGCCTGAGAGAGCCCGGCGCGCCGGCGTTGTGCGGCCAGCTCGGTCAGCATTTGACGCCGTCGCTGCGCCATCTCCCGAAAACCGGGCAGCAACGGCAGCTCATCGCCGGAGTCGACGTCATCTCCCGGGAAGGTCATATCGAAAACGGTATACCTTTCCGGGCAGGACAACCATCGTTCTCATCGATCAGGACAGTCAGGCGGAACGGCAGAGAGCGAAGCGGGGTACCGCATCGGTTACCCACTTTTGACCGTATCCGTAACCTGTTGTAATCAGGCCGGAGCAATGGGAATGGTAGACATCACCCGGTACGGTACCCGCCAGACGAGTCCTACACCGCGGCTGTGCGATTGGTAACCGACCCACACAGGGTCTCGTTGAGACATCGAAGGTGCTCGTAGGCTGCACCTGTCACATTTCCGAGGAGGAGGGCGAACTGAAGGTCATGAATACTCCCGACAACCTCGGCCCTGACATGTCGATGACCGATGAATTCGCGTTGCCGGGGCGTGGCCTCCCACCCGCTCCCCGACCGGAGGCGATCTCCTCCAACGGCGCGGGTCCCCGGTCACGGGTCGCCCGCCGGCCGGCTGAGCCCGCCTCCGAGGAACAATCCACACCGCCCGCACAGCCCCGTTCAGCGGCCACCGACCGTCCAGGCGAGCCCGCGACGCCGCAGCCTGTCTTCAACCCTGCTCCCCCCGACCGGGCGGAGCAGCCGCGCTACGAGGCCGCCCCTTACGAGGCCCCGCGCTCTGAAGGTCCCCGCTCTGAGCCCGCCTCTGCCGAGGGCCCTGCCCCGCGCTCGCGACGTCACGCGGCGGGACAGCCACAGAGCCCGGATGAACTGCTCAGTCAGGTCCCGTCCTCCATGGCGGAGCACCCGCTCCTGCTCGGGCTGCTGGCGGAGCTCCCTCCTCCTCACGCCGCCCCACCACCGGCCTATCTCGACCAGTGGTTGGAAGCCACCCGAGCGGTACTGGAGCTTCTCTACGCGCGAGCCAGCCTGAACGTCTGAGTTCGCCCTCCCGAATCTCTTCCACATAAGGATTTAGTCCGGGCCGATCGCGAGGTCTGGCCGTCAGGCCATCCCCGCGGGGCCCGGACATCTGCTGGACGTCTGAGGTGAATACCAGAGCGAATATCACACGGTACGCGCCGGAAATCGCGAGAGTCGATTAGAACTCGCAGACCCGCCAGCCATCACTCTCCCGCACCAGCGGCACGGTCTCTACTTCGGAGTGCATCTCTCCCGCGAATTCAATCGTCATTTCGACGTCAACCTCGGCCTCATCGCCGTTGATCCGCTCCTCCAGGATCTGCCATTCAATATTGGTCATAATCGCCATACCGCTGACCTCATCCGCGGCAGCCTGCTGGAAAGACTCGAGATCATTGGAGCACACATACTGAGCCGCGCCGTCGAAATCGCCCTCGCTCACGTGCTGGAAGAACGCCTCGGTTACCTCTGAGGGCGACGCCGAGGAATCAGCAGCCCCATCACGCGTAAGGAAGAAGGCCACCGCACCCACGCCCAGAAGGAGGACGACCACACCAGCGAGGATCCCCACGATCAGCCCGGTGCGCTTCTGCGGCTGAGCTCCTGGCATACCGGGGCCGGGTGGTGGGAATCCTCCCGGCTGCCCTCCCCCGTACGGGGTCGGTCCGTAGGCGGGCGGCACGGATTGAGGCTGCCCCGGTCCGGGGTACCCGGCAGGCGCAGTCGGGTAACCGCCGCCTGAAACGGGCGCTCCGCTCACCGGCGGTTGTCCGTATGGCGGTTGAGCTCCGTAACCAGGCTGCTGACCGTACGGATCGTAGGAGTAACCAGAGCCGGATGGTTGAGTCATTGCTGCCCCACTACTCATGATCAATAACCACGGCGCAGCTCAGAGTAGTACACCCGCCGGACTTAAAACTCACCAAAAAGTGCCACCTAGAACCACGTCTGGTTTCCTGGCCGACGGATTAAAAACGCGTTTCGCACACCCTACCCATCGATGATCATGGCACCTTCAGGCATACCACACGGAAACGGTTGAACGCACTTTCAAGATCAGAAGCGACTTGCTATGAGTAACACACGGCCCGGGCAAAGCGTCCAACCACTCCCGCGGCCCGACAGGTCAGCACTGCTGGCTCTCGGCTCGAGACACGTGACTGTCGTCCCCCGTCACCGTAGCCCGCCCGTCCCAGCGACCGGACTCCTCCACGCGTCCGCACGCTCCCCAGTCAGACCACGCCGACCCGATGGTTACGTGCGTCACCCCACAGCCGCTCACCATCCCGGATCCCGGTAGGTCTTTTGAAAGCCGGTCTTAAGTAAGACCACGCCCCAAAGTGCGGTTCCCGCTCCTCCGCTCTTCGACGCGGAGCGCGCCGGCCCCTCCGGGTACAGGCTCAGCCCACGCAGCCCCTGACACACGAAGTGGGTTCCCGCTTTCGGGAACCCACTTCGTGTTCTCCTGGTGGGGAAGGGGGGAGTTGAACCCCCACGCCCTCTCGGGCACACGGACCTGAACCGTGCGCGTCTGCCATTCCGCCACTTCCCCTGGCGAACGCCGCCCGTTTCGGCGCTGTACCGAGCGGGCTACTAGATACTAGCCCTACGCGGGTTGATCGTATCCAACAGGGGTGGCACTTTCGAGATACCCCTCTTTCGAGGAACCTCGGTGTCCCACCGTTGGACATCGACCGACAGTGATCCCGGAGCAGCCCCAGGATTCTGTCGCCCTTGGGACATCGCGATGTCACCATCGCGATGTTCCCGCAGGCAGCGCCCTACGAGCCAGGCAAGGGTAGCACGCAGGACACGCTCGTTGCGCCAGCCCATGGCCCGGCCAGATACCATCGAGGCCACGGAACCCGAGGAGGAGCCGGTGAGCGTTCTGCAACGCTTCGAAAAGCGGCTGGAGAGCTTGGTCGAGGGTGCCTTCGCCAAGGTCTTCAAGGGTGTCGTGCACCCTGTGGAGATCGCGAGCGCCATGCAGCGCGAGGCTGAGGCGCACAGGGCGATCCTCGCCGGCGGGCGCACCCTTGTACCCAACCGCTATGTGATTGATCTTTCACCGTACGATCATGGCCGTCTGGCCCCTTACGCCGCTGCTCTGGCCCAAGAGTTGGCTCAGGCGCAGGCGGAATACATCGGCGAGAACGGCTGGACGGTCTACGGCGATGTCATCGTCGAGATCGAACGGGGTGAAGGGCTGGACACGGGGATGTTCCGAGTCACCGCCGAGGTGTACACCGGTACTGAACCGGCTCCCGCGTACCCCGGTAGTGGTGGATATCCGCAGCAGCCGACGGGCGGGTATCCCCAGCAGGGCTATGACGCGCCACCGCCACCGCCCTCGCCCTATGACGCGCCGTCGCCAGCTCCGTCGCCCTACGACATGGCCGCGCCCCAGAGCCCGTACGGTCCCGGTCCGACCAGTGCTCCGCCCGCGCCTCACCAGGCACACAACGCGCGGCTGATCGCCAGCGACGGGCGGCAGTACGCGGTGGCGATCGGTTCCACGATCATCGGACGGGGGGAACAGGCACAGATGCGTCTGCCCGACGTCGGTATTTCCCGTCGTCACGCACGGCTGGACTTCGACGGCACCCGCGTCGTCCTTACGGACCTGGGGTCGACCAACGGCACCTTGGTCAATGGACAGCGGATCTCCGCCGTCGCACTCCAGCCCGGTGACGTGATTCAGCTGGGAACCACTACTTTGACGTTCCGTGTGGACGGCTGATGGGGAACGCCCGCTCCATGACAGGATGTACAGCGCCGCGACGCCTCGGGTGGTGAGACGTTCTCATGCCTGAGGTTGTGCTCGCTGTCGCCCGATTCGGCTTCCTGATCCTGCTGTGGGTGTTCATATTCACGGTGGTCGGGGTGATCCGGCGAGATCTGTTTGCGGGGGCGCGGCAGAACCGACTCGTCGCGTCACCCCGCGTCGTCGGACTCCCGACAGCCAACGCTGGCCGGGCCACCAAGACACGGCGCGGTCGAGTTGCCCGTCAGCTCGTGGTGACCGAGGGCGCCCTGGCAGGTACCCGTATCACGCTGGGCAACCAGCCGATCACGATTGGACGTGCCGAGGATTCCACTCTCGTGGTGGCCGACGACTACGCGTCAGCCCGCCACGCCCGTCTGACACCACGCAACGGTGAGTGGTACCTAGAAGACCTCGGCTCGACCAACGGGACCTACCTCGATCGCGCTAAGGTCACCGGACCAACACCTGTCCCCCTTGGCGTGCCGATCCGAATCGGCCGCACCGCGATCGAGTTACGGCCATGACCTTGACCCTCCGCTACGCGGCGCGCAGCGACCGCGGCCTCATCCGCGAAGGGAACCAGGATTCCGTCTTCGCAGGGCCGCGGCTCCTGGCTGTTGCCGATGGCATGGGCGGTATGGCCGCCGGTGATGTGGCTTCGAACATCGTCATCGGCGTCCTCGCCCCACTTGATGAGGATGTACCCGGCGGTGACCTCATCGACGTACTCCGCAACGCCGTCGCCAACGCCAACCAGCAACTGCGTGAGGCCGTCGACGCGAACCCCCAGATGGAGGGCATGGGCACCACGCTCACCGCCATCCTCTTCGGTGGTACGCGTATCGGCTTGGTCCACGTCGGTGACTCCCGGGCCTACCTTCTCCGGGACTCTGAGCTCATCCAGATCACCAAGGACGACACCTACGTCCAGATGCTCGTCGATGAGGGGCGGATCACCGCCGAGGAGGCCAACAGCCATCCTCAGCGCTCCCTGCTCACCCGGGCGTTGGACGGTCGGGATGTCGATCCGGAGTATTCGGTACGCGAGGCGCGTGCGGGCGACCGGTACCTGCTGTGCAGTGATGGCCTGTCAGGGGTGGTGAGCCAGGAAACGATCGCCCAGACACTGCGGGAGATCAAAGATCCCAGTCAGTGTGTGGAGCGGTTGATCCAACTCGCACTACGTGGCGGTGGCCCTGACAACGTCACTGTGATCGTCGCCGACGTCACCGACGACGCCGACATCGTCGAGTCGCAGCCGGTGGTGGGTGGAGCCGCTGCCCAGGACCGCGGCTTGGCGACCGCGGCTGATCGCAGTAGTCCGGCTGGCCGTGCGGCGCTGGCCGCGCCGCCTCGGAACTCCACACCTTCACCCGAGAACTACGAAGACGACGAGGATGACGAGTCGCCCCGGCGCTCCAAACTGCGCGTCCTAGTCGTCGCCGTGATCTTGATCATGCTGTTCGCCGCGGGTGGCTGGTTCGGCTGGCACTACACCCAATCCCAGTACTTCGTGGGGGTCACCGAAGAGGGATACGTGGCGGTGTTTCGCGGTGTCCCCGGCGAGATCGCGGGCCTGAACCTGTCGTCTGTGGAGGAGGCGAGCACAGAGATCACCGTGGACGACCTCGTCGCCCACGAACGCGCCCGGGTGGAGCGGGGGATTCCCGCAGAGAACCGGGCCGCGGCGTACGCCACATTCCGGGAGATCACCGCTAACACTCCCGACAACGACTATCTGCTCCCGCTGTGCTGGGAGGACGACAACGACGCGGCCGTGCCTCCTCCCCAGGACGTGACCCCGTCCCCCTCCACGTCTATTGCCCCGTCGCCCACCCCCTCCACCGACGCTGCCAGCCCGACGCCGGATCCCTCGGCGTCAGAGAGCCTGGTTTCTCCTTCTCCGGAGCCCACGCAGCTGGAGACCACCCGAGAACCGGCTGAACCTGGCGTGAACTGCCGCGAGGACTAGAAAGACTCATGATGAGCCTGCCCTCCGCCACCGCATCCGCTTCCGCGGCTCCGCAGGGAGCCGGGTCGACCCGGCGTGTCCCCACCCGGCGTAACGCTGAGCTCGGATTGCTGCTGTTGGGCGGGCTGCTTCTTCTGACCTTCACGGCCGGGATTCACACCGCGCTGCTGCAGCGGTTCAACCTCGACATCATCATCGTGCCGAGCCTGCTGCTGGCGTTGTTCCTGGCCACGCACATGGTCATCCGTTTCCTGGCTCCGTACGCCGATCCGGTGATCCTGCCGTGCGCCGCGACCCTCAACGGGTTGGGCGTGATCTTCATCCAGCGGATCGACTTCGGTGACGTCGATCCCGGTGAACGCAGTTCCCTGACGGCGCTGAGCGGAGACGCCGGGATCCGGCAGCTGATCTGGACCCTGGTCGCGTTGGTGGCCTTCACGGTCGTGCTCTCTGTCGTCCGTGACCACCGCTCCTTGTCCCGGTACGCGTACACCCTGGCCCTGGTGGGCATCGTCTTGATCGCGATCCCGGCGATCCTGCCCGCCAGCGCGGCCGACAACGGCGCCCGGCTGTCCATCGATATCCCCTTCCTGGGTCGGATCCAGCCCGGTGAGTTCGCGAAGTTGATGTTGATCGTCTTCTTCGCGTACTACCTGGTGCGCAAGCGTGAGGTGTTGTCGCTGGCGAGCAAGCGTTTCCTGGGAATCGACTTCCCCCGGGGCCGCGACATGGGACCGGTGCTGGTGGTGTGGGCCGCGAGCCTGCTGGTGTTGGTCCGCAACTCCGACCTGGGAACCTCGCTGATGTTCTTCGCTTCGTTCGTGGTGATGCTGTACGTCGCCACCGAACGAACCAGCTGGCTGCTGATCGGTCTGGGCCTGTTCGCCGCCGGCGCGGTCCTCGCGCACTCCCTCTTCGCCCGTCTACAGCAGCGGGTCTCGATCTACCTGGATCCTTTCGCGGACCGGGACGGGCTGGGTTATCAGCTGGTGGAGTCGCTGTTTGGCCTCGGTAGCGGTGGCCTGTTCGGGGCCGGTCCCGGAGCCGGTACCCCCAACCGCATTCCGGTGGTCCAGAGTGACTTCATCACCGCCGGCATGGGCGAGGAGATCGGGCTGTTCGGCCTGAGCGGGATCGTACTGCTGTACATGATCATTACGGAGCGGGGAATCCGGATCGCGTTGTCCGTTCGTGACTCGTTCGGGAAGCTTTTGGCTGCCGGCCTCGCGTTCTCGCTGGGTCTTCAGGTCTTCGTGATCATCGGCGGTGTCAGCAAGCTCATCCCGCTGACCGGTCTGACCACCCCCTTCATGTCGCTGGGAGGGTCCTCACTCGTGGCCAACTGGATGTTGGTCGCTGTCCTGCTCCGGATCTCTGACGCGTCCCGCCGGCCCATGACGCCCGGGACCGGGCCCGGCACCCTGCCCACCAAACTGTCTTCCACGGCAACAGAGGTGGTACGCCTGTGAACGCTCCTCTCCGCCGCGTCTCAGTCGCGCTCCTGGTGCTGCTGGGCCTGTTGTTGGGCAATCTGACATACGTCCAGTTCTTCCGGAATGATTACTACCGCAACCATCCGGACAACCGGCGCGTCCAGCTCCAGGAGTATCAGCGCCAGCGGGGCAACATCATTGTGGACAACCAGGCGATCGCCACGAGTGTGGACACCGGCGAGGATCAGGAGCTGCGGTTCCAGCGTTACTACCCGCAGGGGGAGCTGTACGCCCATATCGTGGGGTACAACTCGCTCAATTACGGTCTGACCGGGCTTGAGGCGCAGTACGACGAAATACTCTCCGGGGACGACGACCGGCTCTTCGTGCGGCGGGTCTCTGACATCATCACGGGTCGGCGACCGGTCGGTGGCGACGTATACCTGACCATCTCGGGAGCAGCGCAGCAGGTCGCGTACAACGAGCTGCTGGAGGACGGTGGCCTCGGCGGTCGAGGGGCCGTCGTGGCGTTGGACCCCACCACCGGCGCCATCCTGGCTCTGGTGTCCACCCCCAGCTTCGACCCCAACCCGCTGGTGTCCCACAACATCGCGGAGGAGGAAGAGGCCTGGAACCGGTACCAGTCTGACGAACTTGACCCCATGCTCAACCGGGCGCTGTCGGACAACTACCCGCCCGGTTCAACTTTCAAGATCGTGGTCTCCGCGGCCGCGTTGGCCACGGGCCAGTACACACCCGAGTCCATGCTGCCGGCCGGTCCATCCTTCACTCCCGAGCAGACCACCGTGGAGATTCGCAACTCCACCCCCTCAACCTGCCCGGAAGCACAGGTGTCGTTCATCGAGGCGGTGACGGTCTCCTGCAACACAGCGTTCGCTCGGCTCGGCACTGAACTAGGCGCGGACGCGGTCCAGGACATGGCGCGCCGTTTCGGCTTCGAGGATGACAGCCTGCGTATCCCCCTGCCAGTGGCGGCAAGCCACACCGGGGACATGCCTGACCCTCCGGCGCTGGCTCAGTCGTGTATCGGTCAGCGCGATGTGCGGATGACTCCGTTGCAGGGCGCTATGATCGCCGCTGCGGTCGCCAACGGGGGAAGGTTGATGCGGCCCTACCTGGTTGACCGGGTCACCGGTCCGCCCGGTGTCGGCACGCTCGAGGTGACCGAACCGGAAGAGTACGGACGGCCGCTGACCGAATCACAGGCCGAGGACCTGCGGGAAATGATGATCTCGGTCGTAGACAACGGTACCGGTCGACGCGCGGCGATCGACGGTGTCACGGTGGGTGGAAAGACCGGTACCGCGCAAAACGCTGCGGAAGCTAATACACATGGCTGGTTCATCGGGTTCGCTTTGGAAGATGGTCAGCCACGGGTGGCTGTGGCGGTTTTCCTGGACCGTTACGGTGACGGCGGTAGCGGACGGGCCGCTGAGATCGCTGGGCACGTGATGCGCGCAGTACTTGACGCGCGATGACTAGATAGGTGATGAGGGGGAGGGACTGATGCTCACGCCAGGCCACATGCTGGGCGGCCGCTACCGATTGGAGGAGCGGATCGCCACCGGCGGCATGGGTGAAGTCTGGCGGGCCGAGGACACCGTCCTGGGGCGCCGGGTCGCGGTGAAGATCCTGCAGGCAGCGATGTTGGAGGAGTCTGGGTTCGCCCAGCGCTTCCGCGCCGAGGCGCGTGTGATGGCCACCATCAACCACCCCGGCGTGGTGCAGATCTACGACTATGGCGAAGGCGAGCTCCAAGGCGGTGGGAAAGCCCCCTTCCTGGTGATGGAGTACGTCGAAGGCGAACCGCTGCACCGCGTACTCGTCCGGGCGGGGCGTCTGCCCGGTCCGAAGACTATGGACTTTGTGGCGCAGGCCGCTGAAGCACTGCAGGCCGCCCACGACCATGGCATCGTCCACCGGGACGTCAAACCCGGTAACCTCCTCATACGTCCTAACGGCAAACTCGTCCTGACTGACTTCGGAATCGCCCGCAGCGCGATCAGCGGAAACCTCACCCAGGCTGGCGCGGTCCTGGGTACGGCCTCCTACGTTTCGCCCGAGCAGGCCGCCGGAAGCACCATCACCCCAGCCAGTGACCTGTATTCCCTGGGCGTGGTGGCCTATCAGTGCCTGACCGGTCGCCGCCCCTTCGAGGGGGACAACCCCATCGAAGTGGCGATGAAGCACATCCGCGAAATGCCGCCTCCGCTCCCTCCCGACGTGCCTCCAGAGATCCGCGCCGTGGTGGAGCGCGCCATGGCCAAGGACCCGGTGCAGCGGTGGGAGAGCGCCTCAGCGATGGCCGAGGCGGCCCGGCGAGCCGCGGCTGGCGAATCGGTCGCGTCGCCCTCAGGGACCTCCCCCGGGACGCCGGGGCGTACCGCGGTCATGCCTACCGTCGTCAATCCCACCGTGGCCGGCACGACCCGGGTGCAGCCACCGGTCAGCCCCGCCGGCGTCGGTTTTTCACAACCGGCCGCCGCTGGTGGGTCGGGGCAGCCTCGGTACGCGCGGGGCGCGGCGTCCGTGACACCGCCGACGCACACTGCTGATGACTCCTCTGGCTACTACCAGGAGGGCTCCTTCAATGCCGGCCCGTCCGGCTCGTTCCGCCCATCCGCAGCAGACTCTGGGCGCCGCAACAACAGCATGTTCGCGGTAGCCGCAGGCGTCGTGGTGCTGCTGCTCGGAGTGTCTTTGGTGGTGTACGTCCTGCTCAGAGGCGATCCCGACAACAACACCCAATCCGGCGACCCCACGCCCTCCGCCGCTCTGCCGAGCGAGCAATCGGAAACCCAGACCGTATTCATCGATCAGGACCAGTACCTCGGGGCTCGGGTCGAGGAGGTCGTCAGCTCTCTGGTGGAGCTCGGTTTCCAGGTAGAGAACATCAGCACCCAAGAGCGGGATGGTGATAGGCCGCCGGGCAGGGTCAACGGGGTGGAGCCCAACGGCGAGGTCTCCTTGGACGAACAGATCACCGTGTACTACGACCCGATCCCCAATATCCCGGGTAACGATCCCAACGACTTCCCCACCGCTCCTCACGGGGATGACCAAGACGGTGATCACGACGACAGCAACAACAACGACGACAGCAACAACGGCGACCAGGACGATGATGGGAACGGAAACCCTGACGGTGGGCAGAGCGCACCCCCCACGTCCGGGGATCCAGCCTCCTCTCCCACGACACCTCAGGTAGCCGCGACCCACCGGCGTTCGAACCACACGGTCCTCATGGCCGCCAACCTCGAGAAGGACTACTGAGCATGACCGCGCAGGACCGCCTTCTTGGAGGCAGGTACCAGGTCGGCGAACTGCTCGGCTACGGCGGTATGGCCGAGGTCCATCGAGGGCGGGACCTCCGTCTCGGCCGCGACGTGGCCATCAAGATGCTGCGCGTCGACCTCGCCCGGGACGCTACTTTCCAGGCACGGTTCCGCCGGGAAGCGCAGAACGCGGCCTCCCTCAACCACCCCGCGATCGTCTCGGTTTACGACACCGGCGAGGAACGGGGTAAGGACGGCGAGAGCCTGCCTTACATCGTGATGGAGTACGTCAACGGCCGAACCCTCAAGGAGGTGCTGGCCACCGAGGGCCCGCTGATGCCCCGCCGGGCCCTGGAGATCGTCGCCGACATCTGCAGCGCCCTCGACTTCAGCCACCGGCACGGCATCATTCACCGCGACATCAAGCCGGGCAACGTCATGCTGACCACGTCCGGCCAGGTCAAGGTGATGGACTTCGGCATCGCGCGCGCGTTGACCAGCGCCACCTCGACGATGACCGCCACCAGTGCCGTGATCGGTACCGCGCAGTACCTGTCACCAGAGCAAGCCCGAGGCGAGAGCGTAGACGCACGCAGCGACGTGTACGCGACCGGCTGCGTGTTGTACGAGCTGCTCTGCGGTCATCCGCCGTTCACCGGTGACAACCCGGTCAGTGTGGCCTACCAACACGTGCGGGAGGATCCGCGCCCGGTCAGTGAGCTCAACCCCGACGTCACTCCCGAGATCGACGCGGTGGTGCTCAAGGCGCTCGCCAAGAACCCGGCGAACCGCTACCAGAGCGCCGCGGAGATGCGCGCCGACGCCTTGCGGGCCGCCGCTGGCCGCCCGGTAACGGCCACCCCGGTGATGTCAGCTGAGGAGCGTACTCGTTACATCCCCACCACTGGGGGTAACCGCCGGGACAACGCTCCCACGGCGCGGGTGGCCGACGCCGGCGGTGGCCAGCGACGCATGGCTTCGTGGGCCTTGATGGGGTTGGCGCTGGTGGCGGTGTTCGGCTTGGTGGTGTTCCTCGTCGGGCAGTACCTCGCCAACCAGAACCGCAACGTTCAGGTTCCCGATGTGCAGGGCAGGCCCTTCCCTGAGGCCCAAGACATGCTGCAGCAGCATGGGCTGTACGCGGAGCGGCAGGATGCGCATTCGGAGGGGTGTGACCCCGAGACGGTGATCAGCACCAGCCCTGCTCCGAGCGCCACCGTCGAACGGGGTAGCACGGTGGCGGTCATCGTCTGCCTAGGCCCCAACCAGGTCACGGTCCCCGCGAACCTGGTTGGGATGCAGCAGGAAGAGGCTGAGCAGGCGCTTCGCGAAGCCAACCTGACGCCCTCGGTAGTCACGGTGAACAGTGCCCGACCGGCCGGTGAGGTTTTGGAAGTCTCTCCCCCCTCGGGAACCCAGGTCGACGTGGGCAGTGAGGTCACGTTGACCGTCTCCCTCGGGAACCGCATCGACGTCCCGTATGTCGTCGGGCAGAGCCGCGACTCCGCCATCTCACGGCTGGTGGATGCCGGCGTCGACAGGGACGACATCTCCATCGAATACAGACCCGCCGAGAATGGCGAGCGACCCGGCCGTGTGGTGGCTCAGAACGTCACCGGGGAACAACCTATAGGGGTGCGGGTCAGGCTCACCGTCGCCATCGCGCCAGATGACCACCCGACCGACGGCGGTCATGGTGAGCCCACCACGAACCCCACGGGGGGTACGGAACCTTCGCATTCGCCGACTCCGTCCTCTGCTCCGACCCAGAGTGAGGATCCTGATCCCGGCGACTGATGACTGCGGGGCCGACCACCTAGGTGGTCGGCCCCGATGCTTTCTGACACGTTCAGTTTTCTGCCCGATCAAGCCGCTGGTTGGTGCCGCCTGACTGGCCGCTTCGACTCAGGCATAGGCGGCCAACCGGCGCTCCTCAACCTCGGCGACCAGGGCCGGTGCCCGCTCCAGCGCCTCCGGATAACCGCAGGTGGCCAACCAGTTGGCGAGCATCTGGTGGCCGCCCTGGGTCAACACCGATTCGGGGTGGAACTGGACCCCCTCCACGGGGAGCTGCCGGTGCCGCATCGCCATGACGACCCCCGAGGCGGTACGGCCGGTCACCTCGATCTCGGCCGGCAGCGTCTCCTCCCGGACCGCCAGGGAGTGGTACCGGGTTGCGGTGAACGGGTTGGGCAGCCCGGCCAGAACCCCCGCGCCGTTGTGCGTCACGTCGCTGGTCTTGCCATGTAACAGCTCGGGTGCGCGTTCCACGACCGCTCCGTAGGCGACGCCGATCGCCTGATGTCCGAGGCAGACCCCCAGGATGGGCAGCTGCCCGGCGTACTGCTCGATCAGTGGTACGCAGATGCCGGCCCGCTCCGGGGCCCCTGGGCCGGGGGACAGCAGCACCCCGTCCACACCGAGGTCGGCCACCTCCGACAGCGTGATCTCATCGTTGCGCCGTACGACGCACGACGCACCGAGCTGGCCGAGGTACTGGACCAGGTTAAAGACGAACGAGTCGTAGTTATCCACGACGAGAACGCGGGCGGTCATCAGCGCTCCAAAGGATCAATTGCCGGTGGGGGTGGGTGAGGTGGAGGCCGCAGGTGTGGGCGATGAGCTGGTGACGGAGGAAGGGGTAACGGTCTGGTCGGAGGTGACTTGGACGTCGTCGAACGGCAGGAGCGGCTCCACACGGGGGAAGACGTGATACCACAGCACCCAGACCGCCGCTGTGATCAACAGCAGCGAACCGATGATCTTGCCGGGTAGTCCGAACGGGAGCTTTCGCCAGATCCAGCCGTACACCGTCACTCCCGCATTCCGGCGATCTCGTCCGGGGTGCCTTCCGACTTGGGTATGGGTTCCCCTCGCATCTGTGCGTGAACGATGAACCGTTCGTAGTTGTCCCACCAGGGATAACACGTGGTGAGGGTCAGCATCGCCTGCGTCGGCGTCGCCCCGGGATCTCCGGGGACCGGTGCGACCACCTCCACCTGGTGGGGACGCACGATGTGGGTCCGTACGACTTCGTAGATGTACCAGTTGTCGCGGTCCTCCACCACGATGACGTCGCCTTCTTCCAGGTCATATATGTGCCGGAAGATGGCGGGAAGATTGTGACCGGCGACCGCGAAGTTGCCGATCTGGCCGGGTAGCGCGCTGTTGGGGTAGTGACCCGGCGCGTTCCGGATGTCCTCCGGGGACACCCCTTCGACGACCACCCAGTACTGGTCCAGTCGGGGGATGTACAGCCGCGCGATGGCCTCACCGGGGAGTGGGGGCGCTGGTTCGACTTGGGGCGGTTCCTGGGACCACTCCTGCTCCAGCCCTTGGTTCAGTTCCTCTTGGGCGGCGTTGACCTGTGCGGACTTCCCCCAGATCTCATAGGCGGCGAACAGCAGGAGCACCAAACCGAAGGTGATCATGATTTCACCGACGGTCCGGAACGCGAGGCGCAGCTTCGAACCGCCGCTTTCCGGCGGGGAAGTCGTTGATGCCGCTGAGGTGGCGGGGGTGGTTGCGGGCTCCTCCACCGCGGAGGCGGTGATTGACCGTGGCTGACGTTTCGGCAGCGGCTCCGGCCGTTCCTGCTCCTGACGGTCAGGTTCGATGAAGCTGTCTGGATCCCGCCCGAGAAGAGCGGCGGCGTCCATAATGATCGCGGTCCGCTCAGGGTCGGGCATCGCTCTGGGCGCCAGCGGTGCACTCCTTACCGGCTCCACCCTCCTGGCCGGCTCCACTACGGCGGGGGGAGCGGGGCGGTCCCACCCGGCCGACGTGGCGGAGGAAGCGGGAACCGCCGGCAACGCCATCGTCTCGTCAAACGGCCCGGCGGAGCGAGCGGGTACGCGAGGGAGCTGGGTCGCATCGCCGGCGACCGGCGATGCGGGGACTGGAGGCGTGGAGGAGGACACCGGCGGCCGTTCGGTCACATCGTCAGAGAGCGCCTGCCGCCCAGTGTGAGGCGTCAGGTCCGAGGAGGACGACTCGTCAGGGTGCGGGGGCCCATACACCGTCACGCTCCGCCTCCTGTCGTCATTGAGCACTATCTGTCTGAAGCTGCACCATCGAAGCCGTATCCCGTCACCGATCAGAGTACAAATGACTCCTAATATGGATCACTGTACGCGAAACCCCATTTACCGGATAGCTTCCGCATGAGTTAGCCCTTCGGGTTCCGCAAAGGCCGGTACCGTTACATCGTCGGTCACGGTGACCTCGTAGCCCAAACCGAAAGCGTCCGCCGCCTCCTGATACAGGCGTACGCCCGGTGAATTTTCCAGAGCCGCGAGCATGGCGGCAGAATCCCCGATTGCCCGGATGACAAAGGGCGGTGAGTACACCCGTCCATGAAGCAACAGGGTGTTGCCGACACACCGCACCGCGCTGGTTGAGATCACCCGGACATCCATGATCGACATCGCCTCGGCCCCGCCGGCCCACAGCGCGTTCACCACGGCCTGCACATCCTGCTGGTGCACCACCAGGTCATCCACGGTGGCGCCGGGTGGCCTCTCACCGGGCTGGTAGGGGGCGTCGTTCAAAGTGACCACCAGCCCTGGACCGTGAACCTCGGTAAAGCCAGCCGCCTCGTAGTTCTCCTCGGCTCGCTGTTGTTCTTCGGCGATCCGCGCGTCGGATTCGGACTGTTCAGCGGTCCGGTTGTCGATCTCCTCCCGCAGCCGCCCCGCCCGCTCCCGGAGCGCGTCGAGTTCGCGCTGTCGCTCCTCGATCAGCTCCCGTAACTCGATCCGGCGGTCGTTACGCAGCTCGGTGCCGCGAGAGGTCTGGGCCGTGGTCACCAGCAGCATCCCAGCCACAAAGAGCACCAGTGGAACGACGGCGGACCAGCCGCGTACCCGATTGGGCCGTCGCCGCAATAGAACGCTCAACGCTTGACGGCCAGCGCGAACGAGGCGAAAGATCGTGTTGGGCACAACGCGGGAGAGTCGGCCTCGTGATATCACGGCGCGCGCGGTATCTTCGGATTCGCCGCCCGCGTGTTTGTCCGTGTGCTTCTTCACGCCCCTCCTCCTCGTCGCGTGCCGACTTGACTACGCTAGCTGGCGACGTCCCTCACAGGAGAGCACTGTGCCTAAGTCCCGCGTACGCAAGAAGAAGGTCTACACTCCGCCGGCTGACCTGCCGGTGGGCGCCAGGCCCACCAGCAGCGTCAAGCCGAGCCCGGTATGGGTGCCGGTTCTGGCGATCGTCCTGATCGTGGCCGGTATCGGTTGGCTTGTGACGTTCTACTTGACCGAGGGCCAGTACCCGGTCGAGTCGTGGCGGTACTGGAACTTGGCGGCAGGCTTCAGCGGCCTCGTGGCCAGCCTGATTGTGCTGTCCCGCTGGCGTTAGCGAGCGCAGCGAGAGCAGGTAGTGGGCGAGCGCGCGGTTCGGCTTACTCCATGAGCTCGAGGATCATGGCGTTGGCCATACCGCCTCCCTCGCACATGGTCTGGAGCCCGTACCGGATCCCCTGAGCCCGCATCCGGTGCACCATCGTGGTGGCCAGACGCGCCCCTGACGCGCCGAGCGGGTGGCCTAGGGCGATCGCACCCCCGGCTGGGTTCAGCCGCTGCGGGTCTGCTCCAGTCTCCGCTAGCCAGGCCAGAGGTATGGGGGCGAACGCCTCGTTCACCTCGTAGGTGCCGATGTCAGCGAGGCTGAGCCCGGACCGGCGCAGGGCTTTCGCCGTGGCCGGGATGGGGGCGGTGAGCATGAGGACCGGGTCATCGGCCGCGACCACCGCGGTGTGGATACGCGCCCACGGTCGCAGCCCGCGCTCCCGCGCCGCCTGCTCCGTCATGACCAGCAACGCCGCGGCACCGTCGGAGATCTGAGAAGAAGATCCCGCCGTAATCAGGCCGTCCGGCAGGAAAGCCGGTTTGAGCCCGGCCAACTTTTCCAACGATGTGTCCCGCCGGACCCCCTCATCCTGGGTCACGGTCACCCCGTCGAGGGAGACCGGAGCGATCTCCTCATCGAATTCACCGGCGTCCTGCGCGGCGGCGGCGCGCTCATGGCTGGCGAGGGAGTACTCATCCAGTTGAGCACGCGACAGGCCCCAGCGGCGCGCGATGAGCTCTGCTCCGATCCCCTGGTTGAATGGCAGCGGACCGTCTTGAACGCCTTCGCGCCCGGCGTACCTTTTGACGACCTGCTCCCCGTAGGGCAACCCGACGCCTTCGCCGACCGAAGCTCCCATGGGGACCCGGCTCATCATTTCGACCCCGCCGGCCACCACCACATCGCACTGTCCGCTGATCACCGCGGCCGCCGCGGAGTGCAACGCCTGCTGACTGGAGCCACACTGCCGGTCGACCGTGGTACCGGGGACGCTCTCGGGCCAGCCCGCCGCAAGCACGGCGTTACGCGCGATGTTCCAGGACTGCTCTCCGACCTGAGAGACACAGCCCCAGAACACGTCGTCCACATCGGCGGGATCCACCCCGGCCCGCTCCACCAGAGCGTTAAGGACATGCGCCGATAACGAGACCGCGTGTATGCCGGATAAGGCCCCGTTTCGCCGCCCGACCGGAGTACGGACCGCCGCTACGATCACCGCGTCGCGCATGATTGTTACCCTCCAGTAGCTTTTCTCCGATGCTACGCCTCTCCTCACCAGTGATTGACCTTCCGCATCAAGATTCTTTAGAAGTTGAGTCATGTACACTCAACCTGTCGATCCGGCCTGGCTGGAGGCGTACGCGAAGCTGGCATTACGGGTCAACCGCGCCCTCTCCGAAGCGGGGCATGGTGCTTTCCTCGACTACCGAGGCCCCGACACCTGGCGCACGGACGTGACGGAGGAGGAACTTCCACCTCCAGGGCGTCTTATCGATGACGCCGAGAAGCTGCTCGCCGATCTACCGGCTGATCCTCAACGGGCGACCTACCTCGCCGGGCAGATTCGAGCGCTGCGGGCCATGGCGCGCAGACTGGACGGGCAGGTTCTCCCCCTGAACGAGTTCGTCCGGGAATGCTTAGACGTCAGCGGAGAATGGCTCGATGAGGCGGTGTTTGAGGAGGCGCACGCCACGCTGGACGCGGCGCTTCCCGGCCCTGGCTCGCTTGCCGAAAAATTCCACCGCTGGCAGGATCACCACCGCCTCCCCACCGACGCCCAATCACGGATCCCGGACCTCATCGCCTCCGCGGTGGCCGAGACCCGACGCCGCACCAACCGGATCGTGTCCCTGCCGGAAGACGAGGAGGTCGGCTGCACGCTCATCGATAAAGCGCCCTACCTCGCGGCGGGGTACCACGCGGGAGGCTCGCGCTCCTCGATCTTCATCAACACCTCACTGCCGTTCAACCTGGCCGACCTGCTCTACGTCGTCGCCCATGAAGGGCACCCGGGCCACATCGCCGAGCAGGTGCTCAAAGAGCGGCATCTGGTCCAGGAACGCGGCCTGGCCGAGCAAAACGTCCGGTTCATGATCTCCCCTCACTTCGTCCTCAGCGAAGGGCTTGGACTGCACGGCCAGGACATCCTCTTCTCCGGTGATGAGGCGCAGGCGTGGCTAAGGGACACCGTCCTGGCGGAGTACGACATTCCCGCGGATGGAAGCGACTTCGCCGCCATCCACCGGGCACGGAATGTACTCTTCGGGGTCTGGACCAACGCCGCCCTGCTACTCGCGCAGGGCCGCCCGGAGGCCGAGGTCGCGTCGTACCTGATGCGGTGGGCGCTCATCCGGGAGTCTGAGGTCGACCTGGTGCTCCCCCTCCTCAACGCACCTGTCGGAGCCGTCTACGTGTTCTGCTACTACCAGGGATGGGAACTGTTGCGGCCCTGGTTGGACGCTCCCGATCGCGACGCCCGCGTCCGCCGTCTGCTCACCGAACAACTGCACCCCGCGACCCTGAACAGCGCCACGCCGGCGTCCGACTCCACGGAGGGACCCGCATCCGCTGAATCCGCCTCCTCCTGATCAAGCGATCAGGGAAAAAGCGGATACGCGTGGGATGCTGAGATCGTGAACCACAGCGACAGGAATCCCTTCCCCATCAGGTCACCTGTCCCCGGCGGCCAGGGGACGCCCGCACCCGATAACCACAGGTCGGGCGCTCCCGGCGGTCGGGACAGAGGATCCGATGGGGCAGCGGCACCCGGCCCCCACCCGTCCCCGCGGGCGGAGACCGCCGCTGCGGGCGCGGCGGACGGTACGCCCGCGCCGGGGCGTACCGCAGTATGGCGAGTGCCGCCGAGCCTGGCCGGGCTGAAGGCGGCCGGCGCGACGCTGTTCCTCTTCGTGGCGGTCATCCTCTCCGGGGATTCCGCCCAACTGCTGGTCGCCGCCGCGGCGGCGCTGGTCCTGGGTGCGATGGCCTTACGCGACCTGATCGCACCGATCCGGCTGGCCGCCGACCCCGAGGGGATCACCGTCGTCACGGGCTTCGCCACACGCCGTCGCCTGGCCTGGTCACAGGTGGAGCGGATCAGGGTGGACGTGCATCGACGCTTCGGGCTGCGGTCGGAGCTAGTCGAGATCGACATCGGGGAGACGCTGTTCCTGTTCAGCTCCTATGAGTTGGGCGCACCCTGCGACGAGGTGGTTGATACCCTGCGCGCCATCCGCACCGGCCGCGACTGATTCCTCCTGACTGCTTCCTTCAGCTCCCTCAGCGTGCACCCCGAACACCGGCGCCACCGGCGCGTATCGGCGCGTAAAGGACCAAAGCTCAGTAGCCGAGCATGCTGGTACGAAGCAGCGTGGCCCCCACCAGCGCCACCAGCACGATCACAACGGTCGCCCCCTGCACCAGGCCCCGCTGGGAGCGGGGGGCGTACGCCATCCCGAGCGCCACCACCGCCCCGGTGACCAAACCGCCCAGGTGACCGATCCAACTGACGTTGGCGATCACGAACCCGAACACCAGGTTGATACCGATCAGGGCGGCAACCCCGGAGGTGTCCAGACGCAGTCTGCGGTTTATCACGAACAACGCCGCGAACAACCCGAAAATCGCGCCGGAGGCACCGGCGGTCAACGCGTGTTCGTTGGAGAACAGGTACGCCGCGACGTCCCCACCCAGGCCGGCCAGCAGATACAGCGCCAGGAACCGCAGTGGCCCGAGGGCACTTTCCAGGTAGGGCCCCAGAATCCACAGCACCCACATGTTCAATCCCAGGTGCAGGATTCCGAAGTGGATGAACATGGCGGTGACCAGGCGCCAGTACTCACCGCCGGCCACCCCATCGACAAAGGTGGGGTCGGTCTCGGGAGGGAACCAGGTGGGTAGGGCGATCACCCCGCCCCACATCTGGATCGGTGTGACGTCACCGAATCCCGTCAGCGCGGCCGCACCTCCCCCCACGACCAGGGAGGCCACGGCCACCAACACATTGAGCGCGATCAGTGTGTAGGTGACCCAACCGTATTGACCCGCCGGGCCGCCACCGAACGCGGTACGCACCGGACGGACTGAGCGGCGACCGGCCGCGACACACTCCGGACACTGGAAGCCGACCGCCGCCTCACGCATGCAGTCGGGGCAGATCGGTCGGTCACAGCGCACACACCGGACGTAGGTCTCCCGATTCGGGTGGCGATAGCACACGGGAACGGTCGGCGTACCAACCGTCTGCTCCTCGTTCACGTATCAAACCTAACCAATGTCGCCGGCGGCACGGGGATATGACACCGCAACCACCGTCAGCGACAGCGGGCCTACACGGTCCCGCTGTCGCGTCGCCGGGCAGCGAACTTACGAGGACACGCGTTCGATCTCGACCCGTTCGATAACGATGTCCTGGGCCGGACGGTCCCCAGGCAGCGTCGGGGTGGCGGCGATGGCGTCCACCACCCGCTGGGAGGCCGGGTCCTCTACCTCGCCGAAGATGGTGTGCTTCCGGTTCAGCCAATCCGGCTTGCTGACCGTGATGAAAAACTGTGACCCGTTGGTGTTCGGTCCAGCGTTCGCCATGGCCACCAGGTACGGCCGGTTGAAAAGCAGCTCTGGGTGGATCTCATCGGCGAACTTGTACCCTGGCCCGCCCCGCCCGGTGCCGGTGGGGTCGCCTCCCTGGATCATGAAGCCCTTGATGACCCGGTGGAAGATCGTCCCGTCGTAGTAGGGGCCACTGCCTGGGGCACCAGTGCGCGGATCGATGTACTCCCGGGTCCCCTCGGCCAGTTCGACGAAGTTCCGCACCGTCTTAGGCGCGTGGTAGGGGAACAGGTGGATCCGAATCGGCCCTTCGGTGGTGTACAGGGTCGCGTACAGTTCCTCGGCCAAAGCCTCGTCCTCCTCGGTCGTAAGCCGCACTCCGGTGGTGCGGGTCGGTCGCCCAACCGCTTTCCACCGGCCTTCCCGCTGGTACTGCCATGATCGCTGGCGGTCTGTGCGGCCTCTGATCGGGCCGCTTCATCCTCCCATGGCGCCGTTTCAGGTGTAGCCGGACACGGTAAGGGGCACTATGAGCTGAAGCGACCCAATAGGGAGGTGGGGTAGTAGTGGTGCTACGACGACGTGCGGAGCAGCCCCGCACGGAACGGATCGGATATGAACTGGCCGAAGGTCTCAGCCATCTTCGGACGGCGGCGCTCCTCGCCGCGGAACGCACCGCCGAACGGATCGGTCCGGCCGTCAGTACAGCCCGGGAGCGTATGGCCCCCAGCGTCGAGAGAGCCAAGGACGCCGCCAGCCGCTCCTGGGAGAACGCGATAGCGGCGGTCACGCCTTTGACAATGCCTCCCGACCGTGCTGGCCGGAAGAGTCGGAGAGACAGAAGAGCCCGTCGCCGAGGGCGAGCGATCCAGCGCCAGCTAACGTCCGCACAGGCGCGCGAGGTGACGCGGCGGGCCCGCAACGCGGCCCGGGTCCTGCGTGGCCAGGAACCACGGCGGCGCCGTTGGCCGTGGGTGATCGGCGCCCTCGCCCTCGGAGCGTTTGCCGGCGCGGCGGGCGCTCTGATAGGGAGGCAGCGCGACGAGCGCTGGGAGGAGTACGAGTCCGAACGCCGCCCTCAGGACACCACCCAGACGATGCGGGAACGAGCCAGTCAGGTGGCCGGCACCGTCCGGGAGCGAGCCGCCGCAGTGGCGGGCGTGGTCCGCGAGCGGGCGAGCCAGACCGCCGAGACTCTCCGGAACCGGGGCCAGGGGCACGGCGCCTACTCCCAGCAAGACACCCGCTCCAGCGGCGACCGCGCCAGCGATCAGACCCAGGAGGTGCCTGTGCCGCCCGGCATCGCCTCCGCCCCGACCGACCCGTCGGTGTCGATACGACCCGCGACCGGCAACAACCAAGACACCACCGGTGACGGACGCAGTTAGACCTCCAGTGTCAGACCTCTAGTCAGACCTCTCACGGCCGGGACACCCACGGTCAGTCACATCGCCACAGCAGCGTGAGTACGCGGATCACCGCGGCGAATCAATGTCGCGTGATCCGCGTATCCCTGCTGGGCGTACCCCCGCCCCCTGCGCATGTCCGCCCCGCCCGCGGTGATCGGGCGGGGCGTTTATCCGTTTATCACCTTCCCAGCATCTGGTCGACCGGGGCGTAATCGTCGGTCAACGGGTCGGCGTCACCGATGAACTCCCGCAGCTGATCCCCCGCCAACACCACCGCCTCGGTGTCCCGCTCCGCCAGTCGATCCCGCACCGCCTCCACGGGCAGGGGGGCGTCCGAGGCGACCAGTACGAAGTTCTCCGTCTCCTCCTCGGCCACACCTTCCGGCGTGGAGATCAGCGCCATGTACCGGAATACCTCGGCGACAGTCGCCAGCTCGGCGCGCAGGAACCGGTTGGGCGGGCCATCGATGACATTCATCGCGTAGATCCCTTGGGGAGTGAGGATCCGGTGGATCTCCTCGATCGCCTCCCGGGTGGTCAGGTGCCACGGCACGGTCAGGTGTCCGAAGGCGTCGCCGATCACCAGGTCGCGCTGAGCGTCAGCCTCCTGAGCCAACCCCACTCGACCGTCCCCTACCCACACCTGCAGATCAGGACCGGTAACCAACCCGAGTTCGGCCCGGTCCAGATCCACCACTCCCTGATCCACCTCCAGGACCCGGGTGTGGCTGCCGGGCCGGGTGGCGGCCAGATAGCGAGGCAGGGTGAAGCCACCGCCCCCGATATGGAGGGTGCGCAGCGGCTCCCCCGCGGGGCGCATCACGTCGGCCACCGACGCGATCATCTGGGTGTAGTCGAACTCCAGATACTGGGGATCGGCCAGATCCACATAGGAATGCCACCCCGAGTTAAGCACCAGCAGCCTGCCGGTGCGGTGATCGGGATCCGGCTCGACCGAGGCACAGTGGTACGCCGTCTCCACATCGCAGGGGTTCGGCGCGGCAAGGGTGAAACCGGTACCGAACAGCGCCAGCACCATCGCCACCGCGGTGGTCTGTCGGTCGCTGTGGCTCCCCTCCGCGCCCGCCCTGCGCGTAAGGACGCGCAAGTGAACGGCGAGGGCGATCCCCACGATCAGCAACAGAGCGGCGAGGCTCAGCACGATCACGCTGCTGGGCAGGGCGGCCACCAGCACAAAACCGGTCCCGAACGTCGCGGTGATCGAGCCGAGGGTGCCGATACCCGACAGCTTGCCGACCACGGTCCCGGTCCGCCGCAGGTCCCCCAACTGCAGCTTCACCACCATCGGGGTCACCGACGACAGCAGCAGGGCGGGGGCGAACAGTGTCAGGAGCGCGACCAGCAGCACCGCGGCGGGGTCGGTGCCGCGCAGCGCCTCCCCGGCGTACCGGACCAACGGCAGAGTCAAAGCGGTGGTGCCAGCACCGAGCAGGATCGCCGGCGCCAACATCCGGCGCGGATCAATCAGGTCGGCCAGCCGTCCTCCCAGCCAGGCGCCCAGCGCGATAGCGGTAAGCGTCACCCCGATGACGGCCGTGTTGCTTTGAAGGGTGACGCCGACGTAGGGCGCCACCAACCGCAGCCCCACGATCTCCAGGACCAGGACGGCTCCGCTGGTGATGAAGACCAGCCCAGCCGCCAAACGCGGTGACAGGGCCTTGCTGGACGTCGGCGCCGTGGCCGCGCCCAGCGAAGGCCCAAGGCTCGATTCTGAACTCGATTGCGAATGTGACTGTGGGTTCGACTGCGGTTCCGGTGCAGGGTCTGTGTGGGGGTCCGGGTTCAAGTTCACGTTCGACTTCCGCTCCGAATCGGGTCGGTCACTCGCTGGATGGTACGGGTCGCGTCGCCCGCCTTGCCCGTTTACCCCCTTATCTGTTCACCGTATGTTCACAACCAGCCAGCACGCCGGAAGAATCGATACAACACCAGCGCAATCGCCACCATGACGCCAAGGACGAGCGGATAACCATAGGTCCAATGCGTCTCCGGCATATGGTCAAAATTCATTCCGTATATGCCGGCAAGTGTGGTCTGTACCGCCGCGATCGCCGCCCAAGAGGCGATCTTGCGCATGTCGTTGTTCTGATCGACGGTCACCTGAGCCAAGCGGGCCTGCAGGATAGAGTTGAGCAGATCATCGAAGCTGCTGACTTGATCAACCACTCGCGATAGGTGGTCACCAATGTCGCGGATGTAGCGACGGACCTCCATCGGCACGCTGGGGATCTGTCCGGCCACCAGCGCCGCGATCGGCCGCTGCAGCGGGAAGACGGCCCGCTTGAATTCCACCAACTCCCGCTTGAGTTGATAGATGCGCTGGATGTCGTCGTTACCGGTACGGCTGAAGACGCTGGTCTCGACTTCGTCAATGTCCTCTTCAACCGCCGCCGCCACATCGAGATACACGTCCACCACTCGGTCACAGACCGCGTGGAATACCGCCCACGGCCCCTGGGCCAGCAGCTCCGGCTTGCTCTCCAGATCGGCCCGGACCGGCGCCAACCGACAGGCATTACCGTGCCGGACCGTAATCACGAAATGCGGACCCAGGAAAAGCATGATGTTGCCGGTCTCCACGATCTCGCTGTGCTCGGTCAGCTCAGCGTGCTCCACATACCGGGCGGTCCGCAGCGCCACGAACGTCATCTCGCCGTACCGCTCCACCTTGGGCCGCTGGTACGCCTTTACAGCGTCCTCTACAGCCAGCTCGTGCAGGCTGAACACTTGAGCGATGTCGGCGAACTGATCGACGTCGGGCTCGTACAGTCCAATCCAGACAAACGCGTTCTCTCGCTTCTTCGCCTCGGCCAGTGCCTCGGTGTAGCTGAGGGCACCTGGTTCTCGACGGCCGTCAACATAAAGCGCGCAATCGACGACCGCGTCCTCACCTGTCTTGGACGGGGTGCCAGAATCGACACTGTTGTGTCCTGCGCCACGCGGCAGCATTCTGGACACCATTCTTTTCATAGGGGCGGACAGGACACGACTGAACGAGCCCCCGCTTCCTAGGTTTGGCAACCGGCGTGCGTTGTGGTCGGCCATCTCCCGCCCCCTTTCACTACTCGGGCGGACGCAGACAGCACGTTGGCACAACATGGCTGCGTCCGACGAACTCAACTACTCTTTCAGTCCCGAGCCGGTCACGGCCGGTATCAAGAACCCGAACGGCCAATAGGCCGTCGTAAAGGGTACGCCCGCCCTGCCATCACCGCCGCCTCCCCTCACGCGCGTACCTCTCAGGTTCGAAGTAGGCGTCAAGGACACACTTCCCGCGCTCTCTGGTGCGGTTCTCGATGACAGACGGAACAGCCGACGGGATATAACGCGGCAGAATGCCCCACCGGTACGGCGGCAGCGACCAGTTAGCCCAGTTAGTTCTGGTTTTAAATGGACTCGGCGTCGGAGGGCTACGCGCCGCGGGGGTTCGACGCGTAGCCCTCCGACGCCCACTTGGGGGCGGGGGAATGAAGCACTACGGGCGCGTGACAGATGCAGATGTCTTGGTCGACGCGCGACTCCCTACACCTTGCGGCATCCCCCAGCAAAGTTACGAGTCATTTTCATAACGATTCGTTTCAGGTCTGTAAGCTGCGGAGACGTGTCACCCGGCATCGAGGATCTCCTCAGTACCGGATTGGAGCCCCACTCCGACACCGGTCGGCCCTCCTACGCCGGCGCTGTCGCCGTGGCTCATGTGGCAGGCGTGGACCTACCGGAGGTCGCAGTGGGGGAGGCGGTCCGTTATCCGGACGCCAGCGGCGCTCCGCTCCCACCCGCCGAACGGGTCCCGATGACGGTCGACACCATCTTCGACCTCGCGTCAGTCACCAAACTCGTCACCGCCCTGGTATTGCTCACCCTGCTCGAGGAGGGGCGGCTCGGCCTGGATGAACCGGTGGCCACCTGGCTCCCCAGCTTCAGACTCGGTGACTGGCGTCGGATCACGCTTCGACATCTGCTTACCCACACGGCAGGGCTGCCTCCCCGGCTCGATTCCGGGTACGCGCCCCCGCGTACCCCTGCTCCGCCCCGGCGCCCGTCGGCCGTCGACAAGGCGCGGACCCCCGTGGAGCAGACAGTCCTGGAGCTCGGGTCGCGCGTCGCACTGGAATACCCACCCGGCACCGGATTCCGCTACTCGGACGTGGGGTACCTCGTCGCCGGTCACGTGGCGACCGTGGTCGGTGGGGAGCCGTTGGATGCCCTGGTCCGCTCCCGGGTGACAGAGCCGCTGGGCATGCGGGACACCGGTTACCGTCCGGCTCCCGCGCTGCTGCCCCGGATCGCCGCGACCGAGTACCGTCCTGAGCGGCGTACCGACGGCTGTGTCCGAGGCGAGGTGCACGACTCGACGTGTTTCCGGCTGGGTGGGGTGTCGGGGCACGCTGGCTTGTTCGGTACCGCGCGGGATCTGCTGCGATTGGGTAAGGCTCTGCTGTACGGCGGCTCCCTCGATGCAGGTGCTCGGCGAATCCTGCGGCCGGAGACCGTCGTGGAGATGACCCGGAACCAGCTGGTCGGGTTCTCACATGTCCCTTATGGACATGGACTCGGGGTACGGATCGGCGATCCTGCGCTAGCGCCCTGGGGCTACGGACACACCGGTTTCACCGGCACCTCGCTGCTGATCGATCCGGACCGCGAGACGGTGCTGGTGCTGCTCACTAATCGCATTCACCCCAGCCGCCACTGGTCCACCGGCGTCCCCGTCCGCCCTCTCCTCGCCGCTCATCTGCGTCGCCTGTAGCCGGCGGGACGCCACCCACCGTTTCGAGGACCCCCAGTGAGTGCCCAGTGCCTGTCCACGCGACGCGGGAACGCCGCGTCGCCGTGTCACCCAGGGCCGAAGCGTTTGCGGTAGTCCGACGGGCTCAGCATGGTGTGTCGCCGCATCTGAACGCGCAGGTTTGACACACTGCCTAATCCGCTCAGCCGCGCCACCACCTCAAGCCGCGCCTCCCCACGTTCGATCAACCGGCAGGCCAACGCCACTCGTTCCGCGGTGAGCCATGCCAGGGGAGTGGTCCCTACTTCGAGCCGAAACCTGCGATACAAGGTGGCTGGGCTGACCGCCGCGCGGGCCGCCAGGTCGGCCACGGTCAACGGTTCGGCCAGATGTTCTCGGGCCCAAGCGAGCACCGGAGCCAGCGAGGTGTCCGGTATCTCGGGGATCGGCTGCTCCACGAACTGCCGCTGGCCACCATCGCGGTGAGCCGCGAACACCAAGCGTCGACTGACCGTGTTGGCCACCTCAGCGCCATGGTCCCGGCGGATGATGTGCAATCCAAGGTCCAGTGCCGCCGCACTCCCCGCGGCGGTGAAGATGTCACCGTCCTCGACGAACAACACGTCGGGTTCGAGCTGGACCGCAGGGTAGAGCCGGGTGAACAGCTCCGCCCACCGCCAGTGTGTGGTGGCGCGGCGCCCGTCTAAGACACCGGCCGCGGCTAGCGTAAACGCACCGGTGCAGAAACTGATCAACCGAGCGCCCCGATCCGCGGCACGCCGGATGGCGTCCAGTACCGCGGGTCTCGGCTTCACCACCGGGTCTGGCCGGTTAGGCACGATCACGGTGTCGGCGGTATCCACCGCATCCAGGCTCGCCACCTCGGACAGCGTGAAGAAACCGCCGTGCATCCGTACGGCGGGAACCGCGGCGCAGAGCGTGAAGTCGTACCACGGTCGGTCGATTTCCGGTCGGCGCAGCCCGAACAGCTCCGTCGCGACGCCTAACTCGAACGGGTTGGAACCCTCATCGACGATCACCACGACCCGGTGGGGTGGGCCGCCGCCGGACGTCTGCGAGGATCCTGGCGACATATGCAATTCTTAGCACTCACACCTTCCGGCCCACGGTGGCCAGAATCAGCCCGTGATAACGGAACCGATCGATCTCTCAGCCGCGTTATCCCGGATCGACCAGCTGTGGAGTCCACGCATCGTCACCCGGGTGAACGACTACGACGTGCGGATCGTCAAAGTCGCCGGTGAGTACATCTGGCACAGCCACGCCGACACCGACGAGTTCTTTCTCGTCCTCGACGGCGAACTCAACATCGCGTTACGCGACGCTCCCACCGCTGACGCGGACGCCGCGTCCTCGGACCACGCCGGCCTCACCGAACGCGTCGTCACCCTGCGTCCGGGCTCCGTATTCGTCGTTCCGCGCGGCGTGGAACACAAACCGTTCTCAACCACCGGCGCGTCGGTCCTGCTGTTTGAACCCACCGGGACCATGAACGTCGGTGACCATCACGACTCCATCCCCGACTACATCACCGCCACCGCCGGCCAACCTTTGGACCAGGCCTGAGCCAGGCGTCTTCCCGGCCCTCGCGGGCCCAAGGGCCGGGAGCGCGCTCGTCGGTTAGTCTCGGTTAGTCGTCGATCAGCTGAAGTACCTCTGGTACGCCGGGAGCGTCAGGAACTCCACCATCGGCATACCCAGCGCGATCTCCAGGAACAACGCGCGGGCGTCGGCGTACCGGCGGGGCGGCGCTCCCCTGTCAGGGCATTGGGCGATCAGCCGGTCCACCTCGGCGTACGCCAGCCGCTCCACCAAACGTCGGGTGATCAACCGGCCGTCGGTGAGCCGAACGCCCCGATGGAACCACTGCCAGACCTGGGCGCGGGCGATCTCAGCGGTGGCGGTGTCTTCCATTTGGTTGTCCAACGCCACCGCACCCTGGCCCCGCAGCCACGACTCCAGGTATCGGATAGCGACGCTGATGTTGCGACGCAGCCCCTCCTCGGTCACCTTCACGGGCGTAAAGTCGATCGCCAGAAGATCCGCGGCCCCCACCGACACGTCTTCGCGCTGCCGGTGGATCTGATGCGGCCGATCCCCCAGCACCTCGTCGAACACTTCCCGGCACACCGGAACCAGATCGGGATGGGCCACCCAGGAGCCGTCGAAGCCGTCGGCGGCCTCCCGACGCTTGTCCTGACGGACCTGCTCCAATGCCCGCGCGGTCACCTCAGGGTCACGCCGGTTCGGGATGAACGCGGCCATCCCCCCGATGGCGTGGGCGCCTCGCCGGTGGCAGGTACGCACCAGCAACTCGGTGTACGCGCGCATGAACGGCACCGTCATCGTCACCTCGGACCGCTCCGGCAGCACGAACTTCGGACAACCACCGATGGTCTTGATGACGCTGAAGATGTAGTCCCAGCGCCCGGCGTTGAGCCCAGCCGAGTGGTCCCGCAGCGCGTAGAGGATCTCCTCCATCTCGAACGCGGCCGTGATGGTCTCGATCAGGACGGTGGCGCGGATCGTACCCCGGGGAATACCGAGCTGGTCTTGAGCGAAGCAGAACACGTCGTTCCACAGCTCAGCCTCGGCCGCGCTCTCCAGCTTGGGCAGGTAGAAGTAGGGGCCGCTGCCGCGTTCCAGTTGCCGTCGCGCGCAGTGGAAAAAGTACAGTCCAAAGTCGACCAAGCTGGCCGACACCGGACGACTGTCCACCCTGATGTGATACTCCGGCAGGTGCCAGCCGCGCGGGCGCACCATGATGGTGGGTATCTGCTCCCCGATCCGGTACCGTTTGCCCTGATCAGAGACGAAATCGATGCGTCGATCCAGGGCATCCCGCAGATTGAGCTGCCCAGTGATCATGTTCTCCCAGGACGGAGTGGCGGCGTCTTCAAAGTCCGCCATCCACACCTGAGCGCCGGAGTTGAGAGCGTTCACCGTCATCTTCCGGTCAATCGGCCCGGTGATCTCCACCCGCCGGTCGGTCAGGTCTGGCGGCGGCGGGGCGACCCGCCACGTAGGGTCAGCGCGCACCGCGGCGGTCGCGGTGGGGAAGTCCAGGGTTTCGCCGCTGGCCAGCGCGGCTCGGCGCTGCCGTCGGCGGATGAGCAGCTCCAAGCGGCGGTCACCGAATTCTTCGTGGAGCGCGGCGATGAACCGCACCGCCTCCGGCGTGAGGATCTCTTCCTCACCGCGGACCTGTGTCCCCAGAACGTCGATCTCTCCGGTAATGGTCATCGCACACCCTCCACCACCAAGTCGAACTGTGCTTCCTCGGTCGAGCCACGGAGCGCAGCGGTCTCCGTACCCGGGTTGAGCGCCTGATTGATGAGGTCGAAGTACCCCGCCCCGACCTCCCGTTGATGTCGAGTAGCGGTGTACCCATAGGCCTGGGAGGCGAACTCCGCCTGCTGGAGCCGGACGTAGGCGCTCATGCCCTCGGTGGCGTATCCGCGGGCCAGCTCGAACATGGAGTGGTTGAGCGCGTGGAACCCGGCCAACGTCACGAACTGGAACCGGTACCCCATGGCGGCCAGCTCCCGCTGGAACCGGGCGATGGTCTCCTCATCGAGGTGAAGTCGCCAGTTGAACGACGGAGAGCAGTTGTACGCCAGGAGCTTGCCGGGGTACACCGTGTGGATCGCCTCGGCGATGTGTCGGGCCTGCTCCAGATCGGGGGTGGCGGTCTCCACCCACAGCATGTCGGCGTAGGGCGCGTACGCCAGGGCGCGTGCGATGGCGGCCTCCACGCCGGGCCGGACCCGGAAGTAGCCTTCGGCGGTGCGTTCCCCGGTGCAGAAGGGCCGGTCGCGCTCGTCGATGTCGCTGGTGAGCAGCGTCGCTCCCAATGCGTCGGTACGCGCGATCAGAACGAGGGGAACGTCCGCGACGTCCGCGGCGAGCCGGGCGGCGTTAAGCGTGCGGATGTGTTGCTCGGTGGGGACCAACACCTTACCGCCCATGTGCCCGCATTTCTTCTCGGACGCTAACTGGTCCTCGAAGTGCACTCCCGCCGCACCGGCGGCGATGAGCGCCTTAGTGAGTTCGAACGCGTTGAGTACGCCCCCGAAGCCCGCCTCGGCGTCGGCGATGATCGGCACCAGCCAGTCGATGTCCTCTTCAGCAGCGCCACCGGTGCCACCCGTGTCACCAAAGTCGCCGCCGTCGTCGCGGATCGCACTGGCCGCGATCTGATCGGCGCGCAACAGTGCGTTGTTGATGCGACGCACCACCGCCGGGACCGAATTCACCGGGTACAGGCTCTGGTCGGGGTAGGTGTGGCCGGCCAGGTTGGCGTCGGCGGCGACCTGCCATCCCGACAGGTAGATGGCGCGCAGCCCGGCCCGGACCATCTGCACCGCCTGTCCACCGGTGAGCGCCCCCAGCGCGGGCAGGTACGGACGACGGTGCAACTCCTCCCACAGCCGCTGCGCTCCTCGACGAGCGAGCGTGTGCTCCTCAATCACGGTGCCGCGCAGCCGCGCCACATCCTCGGCGGTGTAGGAGCGCTCGATACCGAGCCAGCGGTGATCAGCGATCCACCGCCGTTTCAACTCCGCAGCCGTCCGGCGTATCCGGTCCCTGTGCCGTTCCCGCATCGCGGCCTCCTCCCCGCGTAAAACAGTGAGGAATTTGACAGTGCTACCCGCTGGTAGCTACCTTCAAGACTCACCTCAAGAGAAGAAACGCAGAACTTCTTCTAAGGTCACGAAATGGCCGATGTCTTGCCGGAGCGATCACGTCAACAGGCGATCCAGGAGACAGAACAGACAACAGGGATAGACCTGGTTACCCTCGGCCGGCGTCTGAGGCATCTGCGCCGTGCCCGAGGTCTGACGCTGGACCAGCTGGGCGAGAAGGTCGGGCGAGCCCCCTCCCAGTTGTCCCTCATCGAAAACGGACGGCGGGAACCCCGGCTCACCCTGTTGCAGGCGCTCGCGGGGGCGTTGGGCGTACCTCTCTCCGACCTGTTGCGGCCGGAACCCCCCAACCGACGCGCCGCGCTGGAAATCGAACTGGAACATGCCCAGCGGGACCCGCAGTACGTCGCGCTCGGTCTGCCGATGGTGCGCCCCAGTCCACGGCTCCCGCTGGAGGCGTTGGAGGCGCTGGTCGGTCTGCACCGAGAGCTGGCCCGCCGCGCCGCCGAGCAGGTCGCCACCCCCGAGGAGGCGCGGCGCGCAAACGCCGCCCTGCGCGCACAAATGCGAGAACGGAACAACTACTACGCCGAGATTGAACAGGCCGCCGGAAAGGTCCTGCGCGCCGTCCGGCACACCACTGGGCCGTTATCGCAGCGAGGCATCCTCAACATCGCCTCACATCTGGGCTTCAAGCTGCGTTACGTGGGCGACCTGCCCCGTTCCACCCGATCGATCACCGACCTGCGTAACCGCGTCATCTACCTGCCTCAAGGCACCCCGCCGGGTGGCCACGATCCCCGCTCCATCGTGCTGCAGACCCTTGGGCACTTCGTCCTGGGCCACAACGATCCCAAGAGCTTCGGCGACTTCCTCCGGCAACGCGTAGAAGCCAACTACTTCGCCGCGGCGCTGCTGATCCCCGAATCCTTCGCCGTGGCCTTCCTCCAACGCGCCAAGGCCGACCGCGAGCTGTCTATCGAAGACCTGCGGGACACCTTCGGCGTGTCCTATGAGACCGCGGCGCACCGCTTCACCAACCTCGCCACCCACCACCTGGGGATCCCCGTCCACTTCATGCGCACCCATGAAAGCGGCACCGTGTACAAGGCCTACGAAAACGACGGGGTGCGTTTCCCCAGCGATGTCACCGGCGCAATCGAGGGGCAGCCGGCGTGCCGCTGGTGGGCGGCCCGGACAGTGTTCACAAAGGGGGATAGGTTCTCCACGTTCTACCAGTACACAGACACCCCGAACGGCACCTATTGGTGCACCGCGCACGTCGACTCCACGCCCAACGGCGAGTTCTCGGTCAACGTAGGCACCCCCTACGAACACGCCAAATGGTTCCGAGGCCGCGACACCAAGCACCGGACCTCCTCCACCTGTCCGGACCCTGACTGCTGCCAACGACCCCCCACCCACCTGGCCGCCCGCTGGCAGGGGTACGCCTGGCCCAACGCGCGAGCGCACTCCCACCTGCTGGCGGCGCTCCCACCCGGCACCTTCCCCGGCGTCGACGAAACCGATGTGTATGAGTTCCTCGAAGCCCACACCGACTCACACACCCCGTAGCCCCACCGACCCACCGGGCTCTCGCCGCGGGTCGTACCCGCGCCCGATCCAGTCCGGCTCCGTAAGCTGAGGACATGTCCGAGCTTTTGAGGCGTACACGACCTCCGGTGCCCTACGAATTCCTGCCGCCGGTGCCGTCATTCACCGTGGAGAGCAACGACCTCACTCCCGACGGCCAGTTGGGCGACGACCACGTCTACAACAGCTTCGGCATGTCGGGGAACAACATCTCCCCCCACCTACGCTGGAGCGGCTTCCCGGCCGAGACGAAGAGCTTCACGGTCACCTGCTTCGACCCGGACGCGCCCACCGGAAGCGGGTTCTGGCACTGGCTGCTGGTGGACATCCCCGCGTCGGTGACCGAGCTGCCCCGGGGTGCAGGAAGCGGTGACCAGGCCGGGCTGCCCGCGGGCGCGTTCCACGTCCGCAACGACTACGGCACCCGCGATTACGGAGGTGCCGCGCCGCCGAAGGGCGACCACCCGCACCGCTACATCTTCGCGGTCCATGCCCTGGACACCGAGCACCTCGGAGTGGACGCGGACGTCTCACCAGCGGTGGTGGGCTTCAACCTCACCTTCCACACCCTGGCCCGTGGCCTACTCACGGTGCACTTCGGCCACTGAACGGATCCGGGGCCACCCCCGGATCCGCCTCCCCAGGGCCGCGGTACACGGTGGGCCACCGGCGTCTGGCAGGCTTGCGGGTGCCTCCCATAGGGGGAGAGATCACGTCCATCCTGCCGAGGATCGAGGATGACCGCCGCGACGTCAGACCAAGCCCAGACCACGACACATACCGATCCAGAGTCGAATCCCAACCGGCCCTGGGGATGGGTGGTGGGCTGCTTAGCCGCCGCCTGGGTGATCCCACTCATCACTCATCTGATCGGGCTCGATCTTCTCCTAGTGCCGTTGATCATCCTCGCGACGGCCTCACTGCTGCGCACCGGGCGTACCCTCGTCGATCGCCTCCTGATCGCATCGGCCCTCCTGGTCGCCGTGGCCACCGTGGCCGGGCTGCTGTTCTCCCTCTGGCCGTGGGGTTTAGCGCCGGTACCGGCGGCCGGCCTGGCCGGCACCATCCTGGTCGCGGTCGCGGTGTTCGCTCGCCGTGGCCCGGAGTTACGCCTACCGTTCCACTGGACCGATCTGGTTGTCATCGGCGCCAGCCTGGTCGCCGCCGCAGTGACCGGAATCCCGCTGCTACGAGAGGACTTCCAGGGCAGGCTCGCCTTGGTTCTGCAGGGTGAGGACCTGTCCCGCCACTTCTCGATCTTCGACCTGATGACCCGGGAAGGCGGCTACCTCTACCTGAAATCCGGCACCGAGGAGCTGATCGACCCCGGCCTCGTCGGCTACCCGCAAGGCTCCCACCTGTTCACGGCCCTGCTGGACAGCTTCGCCCGCAGCGGCGACACCCCACCGACGGTGTTCGCGGCCTTCACCGGCTACCTGTGGTGGAATGTCCTGATCTTCGCGTTGTTCGCCGCCGCCGTCGTGTGGGGGCTGCGCTGGATTGGGGACGACCTGCTGCGCGGCTGGTGGGCGCCACCGGTGTTGACCCTTGGCATCGCGGTGGTCTGCTTCGGATCCCTGTTCACGCTGGTGATCCGGGGTTACCCCAGCGAGCTGACCGGCCTGGCGCTGTTCGCCGTGGCGGTGGCCCTGGCGGTCCGCCCGCCATCCCGACGGCCGTCGATGGAGCTCCTGCTGCTCATCGGTGTGCTGTTCGTGGGCGTGATGTACACCTACTACTTCCTCGCACCGGTGCTGGCCATCGTGATCGCCTGGTGGGCGATCGAACACGACCTGCGCTCCCGCTGGCGGTTCGCTGGTGTCCTGGGCGGTGTGATCGTGGTGCTGTCAGCGATACCGGTACTAGTGAACGACGCCAGCAACCCGACCGAGCACCTGCTGCACGGCGGCCCCGTCGTGGAGGTCGACCGGATGTGGCTGTTCACGCTGCTAGTGCCCCTGGGAGCGGCGGCGGTGCTGGGCGGCCTGTGGCACAACTACGTGTGGCGCACCCTGGGGGTCGGCCTCGCCGCGGCGCTACTGTTCGCCGGCGGCATCGGCGGCTACCAGATGCTGCGCGACGGGATGACCTACTACTTCGAAAAGGCCCTGCACATCGTGCTGGTGTTGGGCGTGATGGGGTTGGGCATCGTCGGCGTCCTCCTGCAGCGGCTCACGGTGCCGCTGCGGCGCCTGGCCCGTCCCGCCACCATCGGGGTGAGCGTAATCGCCTCACTCGGGGTGCTGGCCGCGTTCCAGGTGCTGGAGCCCAGCACCACCCGCACCATGCCGCGTACCCACCTGCCTACGCCCTACCCCACCGAAAGCTGGGGACGCGCCTACTTCGATGGGGTTTTGACCATGGGGCCCGAGGCCCAGGCCGTCCTGGATGCGATCCGTGGTGAGGAGCAGGGACCCGAGGGCCGAATGGTGCTCTTCTGGGGCGCTTTCAACCGGGGAACGGACTTCTACGTCTCACAGTACGCCGCGGCGCTGCAACGGCACTTCGACGGCCCCACCTACGCCGCGATGGTCCAAGTTCCCCGGCCGCGCAGCCTGGAAGGACTGGAGAACCTCCTGGACTCCTTGGAAGACACCCCGGTCAAGATGATCACCCGAGACCCGGTCATCGTGGAGTTCATCGAGGAGTACGCCGAGGACAACCCGGAGGCGGACATCCAGATCGCCGTCCTCCCCCCATTGCCCGAGGACTCCATCGACCCGGTACCGCCTCCCATGACCGAAGACGAGCAGGAGTGAGCCTGTGGTGGGCCTGACAGGGCAGGCCCATACGGCTGTGACGTCGGCTTCGAAGTTCGAAGGGCTCCGCTCCCGCTGCGGGGCCCTTCCGCGTTCCTGGCGCGTGGCGCACGTCTTCCTGCGGATGGCGTACACCGCCCTGGCACAGTGGCGGACGCCGCGCCCACGCTGGACCGTCCGACGCCAGCTGATCCGCCGGACGATTCCCCTGTTTTACGAGGTGGAACCGGAAGGCGGGGTACTCAACTGAGTGATACGGATGTGGTTGCCGAACGGATCCCGCAGTGCGCAGTCGATCCCGTAGGGACGCTCGGTCGGCTCCTCGGTGAACTCCACACCCCGGGCGCGCAGCTTCTCATATGTCGCGCGGCAGTCATCGGTGTTGAAGATCAGCCATCCGCCTGCGGCCCCCTTCGTCAACAGTTCGCGGACCCGCGCCGCCGTCTCCTCATCCAGCGAGGGTGGCCCCGGCTTCTCCAGCAGAATGTGCCGGTCCGGAGCGCCGGGGACAGCAACCGTCAACCACCGCATGAACCCCATATCCACGTCGGCGCTGACCTCCAGACCGAGCTTGCCGACATAGAAGTCGAGGGCCTGATCTTGGTCAAGCACAAAGATTTGAGAGTGAGATAGGGCCGTGAGCATGACCGCCACGCTACTTGCGTCAACTAGGGTGTGGCTTCTCCAAAACTGCTCGGTCGTCGCCACGCCTTGATGAAGCAGATCGGGACTGGTGTGGTCACAGGCTGTGCCGCCATCCGGGCCCGGTACGCGCTCGGCGACTCCCCGACGATCTGCCGGAAGGTGCGGCTGAACGTGCCCAGGCTGTTGAAGCCGACCTCAAGGCAGATGTCGGTGATGCTGCGGTTGGTCTCCTGGAGCAGAAACATCGCCCGCTCCACCCGGCGCCGTCGCAGGTACTGGTGCGGGGTCTCACCGAAAGTGTCCGAAAGGTCCGAATAAAGTGTGCTTCGGATACATGCGCGATGCGCGCGAGCGCCGGTATGTCCAGCGGTTCCGCGTACGCCCGGTCCATCATGTCCCGGGCACGCAGCATGCGTCGGTTTATGTCCTCGACGGCCCTTCTCACTCCGTCATCCCACCATCCCGGGCGACACCTCGCACATCACTCTCAAGTACGCGGGTGTCCGTCACCACCGTGGTAGGCCGTATGCCGGCACACCGGTACCACGAAACGAAGCATCCAGGCTCGCGCCACTGAAGTCGCGTTGCCCAGGGCCTGACGCTCCCAACCATTGAGGTAGTCGATTGCGGGAACGAGGTAGCCGAGCCCAGGCAGCAATCTCCTCATGCTCCGGGTGACGTTCTCATCCAAGAAGAAATCAGGCGGCGTGTCCCAGCGTGACACGGGTGGCGGTGCGGACGTCGTCGATGCTGACGCCGAGTTCCTCAACGACGACACCAGGGTCCTCACCCGCTTTCACCATGCCCGCGACATCAGCTAAGCGGACGCGACTGCCTTCGAAGATGGCTGTCCAAAAGCCCGACTCAAAAGCCCGACGCGGATCTACAACGACTTTGGAAGGCTCACAGTGACGTAGCGCGAGCAGCTCAGAGTACCTATCTCCTGCTCGATGGATATAGCGGCCGATAATCGGCCACAATCTCGCGAATCACCTGTTGGCCGGTGCGGCCTTCGATGCGACCGGCTCCTTCCTCAGTTCGAGAAAAATCCCACAACACCCACGCTTCCGCCATCGCAATCAACGTGACCCGCGCTTCTCGTGGACGTTCAGGATGGACAACATGCAGTAGTGGTACGCCGTGCTCATAGCCGCGGGCCCATCGCTGGAAGGTCTGTCGAGGAATACCCAAAACCGGGCAGCATCGCTCATCCCCAACAGTCCGACGTGAACCTCAGGTCGTTCACGACGCACCTTTCAATCGCATACCCAGTCCAATCGGTCATGGCTCCCCTTTTTAAGGGGTCATGCCGTCTCACAACCCTGGCCTCACCCGCCTCAACGGCTCACCAGCCAGCTAACTCGACCATGATGTGCTTCAACAGATAGAACGTGTCTCCAAGTTCGACTTTGGCCCAAGTTACACATTCCTTCGGGCTACAGGGCACCGTTTACAGGCCGAGGTCGCGGGCGATGAGCATGCGCTGCACCTCCGACGTGCCCTCGCCGATCTCCAAAATCTTCGAATCCCGCCAGAAACGCGCCACCGGGTACTCATTCATAAAGCCGTACCCGCCGTGGATCTGGGTAGCCTCCCGGGCGGTGGTCACCGCCGCCTCGCTGGCGTAGAGCTTGGCGATAGCGGCCTGCCGCTTGAATGGTTCACCGGCCAGGAGACGTGCCGCGGCGTCGTAGTAGGCCAGCCGGGCGGTGTGGGCCCGCACCTCCATATCGGCAATCTTGAATTGGATCGCTTGATACTCACCGATGGGCCGTCCGAAGGCCCACCGCTGCTGGGCGTAGCGCAGTGATTCGTCCAGGCACCCTTGGGCCAGGCCGACCGCCAAGGCCGCGATCGCGATCCGCCCCTCATCCAGGATCCGCAGGAACTGCGCGTACCCCCGCCCCCGTTCGCCGAGCAGGTTTTCCCGGGGGACCCGGCAGTCGTCAAAGGCCAGCTCCCGGGTGTCGGAGGCGCACCACCCGACCTTGGAGTACGCCCGTCCGACGGTCAAGCCAGGGGTGCCGGACGGCACGATGATGGTGGATATCTCTGGCCGCCCATCGGGCAGTTCCCCGGTCACGGCGGCCACGATCACCAGTGCGGTGATGTCGGTACCGGCGTTCGTGATGAATGCCTTACTTCCGTTGATCACCCACTCGTCGCCGTCCAGGACCGCACGGGTACGCAGCGCGCTCGCGTCTGAGCCACCCCCCGGTTCGGTGAGCCCGAAGGCGGCGAGCGCCTCTCCGCGGCACAGGCGGGGAAGCCAGATCTGCTTCTGCTCTGGGGTGCCGTACCGGTGGATCGGCATCGCCCCCAACGAGACAGCCGCCTCCACCGTGATCGCTACCGAGGAGTCGACGCGGGCCAGCTCCTCCAACACCAGGCAGTAGGCGAGATAGTCACCGCCCATACCGCCGTACTCTTCGGGGAACGGCAGTCCGAACAGCCCCAGTTTCCCCATCTCCCGCACGATGTCGTACGGGAACTCGTGTCGCTCGACGTACTCGCCGATCACGGGGGCGATCCGTTCCTGTGCGAACTCGCGTACCGTCCGCACCAGGTCTTCGTACTCCTCGTTGAGCTTGAAGTCCACCGTGTCCTCCTTTCCGGATCGCCGGCTGGGCTACACGGGTGTGACACCGTGCCGACGCCGGGAGAACTCCCGCTCTCGACCGCGCGCCGCCGCAAACCGCCGGATCAATTCATCCCGGAGCTGGTCGGGCTCGACGATGGTGTCGACCACCAGCTCATTGGCCAACCGCACGATGTCGATGTCGGCCTCGTACTCGGCTCGCCGCTCGGCTACGAAACGTTCCCGCTCCGCGGGGTCTTCAATAGCCGTGATTTTGTTCGCGTAGACGGCGTTGACCGCGGCCTCCGCCCCCATCACCGCGATCTTGGCGGTGGGGAGCGCGATCGTGGCGTCCGGATCGAAGCCCGGCCCGGCCATCGCGTATAGGCCGGCGCCGTACGCCTTACGGACCACCACGCAGATCTTCGGCACCGTGGCCTCGGAGACAGCGGTGATCATCTTGGCGCCGTGTCGGATGATGCCCTGCCGCTCCACCGCGCTGCCGACCATGAAGCCCGGCACGTCGGCCAGGAACAGCAACGGCACGTTGAAGGCATCACAGAGCTGGATGAACCGGGTGGCCTTGTCCGCCGAGTCGACGAACAGCACGCCTCCTTTGACCATGGAGTTGTTGGCCACCACCCCGACGACCTCACCGTCGAGCCGCCCGAAACCCACCACGATCTCGCGCGCCCACCGCGCGTGGATCTCGAAGAAGGAGTCGGCGTCCAGCAGCCCACGCAGGTAGCGCCGCATGTCAAAGGCCTGTCGTTCGTTGGCCGGAACCAGCGTGGCCAAATCGATGCCCGACTCGGGCGGTCGAGGGGTGGTACGGGGTGGGTTCTGTCGCCAGTTGGACGGCAGGTAGGACAGGTACCGTCGCACCGTCTCGATGGCCTCCTCCTCGGAGGCGCACAGGAAGTGCCCGCACCCGGATTCGGTGCAGTGCATCCGGGCCCCGCCCATCTCCTCCAAGGTCGTCTTCTCGCCGGTCACCATTTCGACCATGCGGGCCGATCCCAGATACATCGACGCGTTACCGTCGACCATCGCGACCACGTCGCAAAAAGCGGGAATGTACGCGCCGCCCGCCGCGCTCGGCCCGAACAGCGCGCATGCCTGGGGAATCGCTCCGGAGGCCCGGACCTGGTTCCAGAAGATGCGTCCTGCTCCTCGACGCCCCGGGAACAACTCGACCTGATCGGTGATTCGCGCGCCGGCGGAATCCACCAAATAGACCATGGGTACGCCGGTGGCGTACGCCTTTTCGATGATCCGAATGATCTTTTCGACGGTACGCGCGCCCCACGATCCTGCCTTAACAGTGGAATCGTTGGCCATCAGGCAGATCGGCCGACCGTCCACAGTGGCGGTCCCGGTGATCACACCGTCGGCGGGGAGGCCATCGGCCAGAACGTTCGCGTACAGCCCGTCCTCGGTGAAGCTGCCCTTGTCCACCAGCAGGGCCACTCGGTCCCGAGCGAAGAGTTTGCCTTTGGCGCGGTTAGCGGCGTGGTATTTCTCGGCGCCTCCTGCCTGAGCACGGTCGCGGAGTTTATGGAGGGTTTCCTTGTCCAGTGTCACCGGCACCACTCCTCACCCGAGCCCACCTACTTAACGATCGTTAGGGTACCGCATTTTCGGCTCCGTGGATGGAGTGAAGAATCCACCGCACCCTTAACCGGGCTCTCATCTGGACGCCCTAGCATTCGCGCCACGCATGCCCGAGGAGCTTCTTCCATGAGGAGTCATTCAGGTGTCGGCTTCGGAGACATCACCGCGTCGGCAGCGACTCAAGCTGTGGGGCATGGGTGTGCTCATCGGCGTCCTCACCCTCATCAACGGGCTTCTGTTAAACAGCGAACGGGCAGTCCCAGAGGCGCCGGACGCCGAGCACATCCGAACGGGCGCCTGCATCACCACGATGGGACCGGGCGGACTCACCATCGTCGACTGTGGATCCCCCGAGGCGCGGTACGAGGTGCTCGGTGTCTGTCATCCGTGACCAGACGCGTCTCGACTTTGACGTCGAAGGTCAATCGATGTGCAGCCAGTTCCCCGGACTGCCCCAAGCGCTGTTCTACGCGGAGCCTGACTCCCGCGGTCTCGGTGAAGCGGACACCGTCGGGGTGGTGCTCTGTATAAGGCCAGCGCCGTAGCATGGGGTTGCGGCGCACGCCCTACTCTCTCTAACGAGAGGATTACGCTCTGTCTGAGCGAGGAAAGGGGCGAGCAGATGGATCAGCCACCCACAAACCCCGAGGCTTCACCCAGCGGCTTCGGGTCAGCACCAGCTCCCGGCCCGCAGGCGGGGCCCTCCGGTCCGCAGGGCAGCCCACAAAGCACGCCACCACTGCCCGGCGCCTCCCCTGATCCTCTTTTCAGGCCGAGTCCTCAACAACCGGGGCCGCAACAACCATTGAGCGGATTTCCCGGGCCGGAGCAGCCATCGGCCTACGCCTATCCCTCCTCCGGTTATCCAGCCGATCCGTCCAGTTATGGGCCGGTACTGGGTGGCTACAGCACACCGCCCGCGAGCCCTCCCGCCCTACGCGGCCAGTTGATCATGGTGCTCGGCGGCGCGGCCTTCGCCTTTATCGCCTTCATCGCCTTGCTGCTCGCCTGCGTGGCCAGCATTCCCAGCCTCTCGGATGTCGCCGCGACCACGTCCACCCCTGAGGTTGGAGACTGCATCCAGGAAGACGGGAATGACATCACCGTCGTAGACTGCGACTCCAGCGCGGCCGAATACGAGATCATCGGTATTGAACCGACTGAGGTGACCCGGGAAGAGTTCGACCGCGACAGCGACCCATGCCCCAGCTTCCCTGAAGCTGAACGCGCGTACTGGTACGGCCGGTCGGATAGCTCTGGAAGGGTGTTCTGTGTGGTCTCGGTGCGTTGACCCGCGCTGAGACGACGCTGGCCTCCTCGCTGGGCGTTCTCCGTCTCCTCTTCTCTCGCTCTTCTTCTCTTTCTCTCGTTCCTCTTCTCGAGCCCTTCCGACGTCCTCAGTTTTCTTTGCCCTTAGACGTCTCACATAAGCCCTAACAACCCCTGACACCACAAACACCTCAAAGGCCGTATCACACGAAAGGCGACGACATGGCAGAAACCGTGGTCACCGCCGTTGCCGCTGCGGAGGACAGCCCAGGCCCAGCGTTACTTGCCCATCTCCATCGCCGGTGGCCCACCCATCAGACCTTCGCGGGTGACCGTCCTGAGGACCTGCTGAACTCGTTTGAGCATGCGACGACACAACTTCGGACGCTCATGCCGGAGCTGTGGCCGATCTACCAGCGACTGGTTGAGCTCTTCGACGGTGATCGACTAGGGGCGCGTCTGCTAACCATGTACGGGCTACCGCCGGTCATCACCGGATGCTCGCAGGCCGTGTTCATCCGCACCGATAACACCCCGATCCTGGTCCGCAACTATGAATTCTGGCCCCATCTGACCGATGCGTTCGTCTACCAGTCCCACTTCGTGCAGCGTGTGATCGGCATGGTGGAGGGAGGTTGGGGTCTCCTGGACGGGGTGAACCACGCTGGCCTCGCGCTGTCGATCACCTTTGGAGGGGCACCAACCACTGGAGAAGGGTTCTCTATCCCGATCATCTGCCGCTACCTGCTTGAGGTATGCGAAACCGTTGACGAGGCGCTCGTCCATCTACAGCGGCTCCCAATCAACGCGGCCCAGAACATGACCCTGGTCGACCGTTCTGGAAAGGCGTTATCGGTCTTCCTGGAGCCGGGGACAGCACCGCGGCTCGCGCCCGAGGTCGCGGTGACCAACCACCAAGAGACGGTAGCGATGCCGGAGCACGCGGCCTTCACCTGCACGGTGGAGCGGCAGCAGCGACTGCGTGATTTGGCGCGAGAACGGGAACCCATAACCGAGCTGTCCACGATCCTGCAGGCGTACCGTGAGCCACCGCTGTTCCGCACCGACTACACAGCGGGCTTCGGCACCGTCTACACCGCGGCGTACGAGCCGGTTACGGGACAGGCCACATACCAGTGGTCAGACAGCGAGATGTGGGAGCAGTCGTTCACGCGTTTCGTCCCCCGTACCACCACCATTACTTACCGCGACTCGCATTGAGGAGCCGCGAAGTCGCGGTACCGTCCGACGTCCCGTCAGCCCAACTCACCGCCGACAGCGATCGGGCCCTCGCTGGACGCGAGGGCCCGGAGCTGAGCTGTGCCTACAGCCCTCTTTAAAAACCACGGCCGGCCGTAGCGTGAGGTGCTGTATGGCGCTCTCGATGTTTATGTAGACGGGAGGCGCCAGGGTCGAGCTGACGAGCTCCCGGTTCCCTAGGGAGATAAGGCGTTGTTGTGGGCTGTGGCCTCGCGAGCGCGGTGCTAGGCGCCAGCGCGAGGTTGTGGCCGAGTGCTCAATGGTTCACGATCGCTGCCTGCGAGGGGTAGCTGCGGCGTGGCCGGCAGCCACCCCCTCCAATCACTCTCAGTCTCTATGCAGTTGACGTCACTAGTCGACTAGTCGTTGCTGTGGTGTTAGAGGTTCGATTTCAGCTCAGGAGAGGCAGGTCCTGCAGGGCCCGCACCCGCTCCTCCACGATGCTGCCCAGGTCGGTGCCGTTCAGCGAGTACTCCGGCTGAGGCACCCCAACCAGGCTGCTCAGCAGGTCGGTGGGGGCGTCGTTCACCAGGGGGAGCGTGGCGTCGGGCACGTTGAGGTCAGCGTTGCCCGGCAGCGCGGACTGCAGGCCGCTCGGGGCGGGAGCGTCGCTGGGCAGCACGTCATCCTCGGTCAGGCGGGTGTACGGGTCCCCGTTGTCGTCGTCATCCTCGTCTTCCACCTCATCCCCGGCGGTCGCCTGGCACGCGCCGATGCCCACGCCAGCACCGATAACCGCGCCGATGCCGTTACCGCAGACCGGGATCGCGGCGTTGATCGGGACGTTGATGTTGTTACCCGCAATGAGGCCGCCGTTGTCGTAAGAGATCTGGTCGTTCTCCAGGCTCTCGGTCCGCGAAACCGCGACGAACTCCTCCTTGTCGTCGTCTTCCACCTCGCTCCCGGCGGTCGCCTGGCACGCGCCGATGCCCACGCCAGCACCGATAACCGCGCCGATGCCGTTACCGCAGATCGGAACCGCAGCGTTGATCGGGATGCTGATGTTGTTACCAGCCAGCACACCACCGTTGTCGACGGCCACCTGGTCCTGCGCCTGCGCCGGGGACGCGCCCATGAACAGCAGGAACCCGGCGGCCAACACACCAGCACGCATGGACTTGCGAACCCACGTCTTCATGAGATGTACGCCTTTCTGGTACGTAAGCGGAGCTGTTCCCTACGGGGGATCCAGGAATTCGGTGCTGTGAAGGGAGTCGGGGTGGGGAAGCGGTGCAGTGGTGGGCACCGCTTCCCCTCATTCCTGTGGCGGTATGTCAGCCCAGGGTGGGAGCGCCCGGAATGAACTGGGTGGTGCTGTCCAGCGTCCCGGTCAGCTCCATCCCGTTGACGGAGATCGAGTTGTCACCGGCGGGCACCAGGGTGGGGATGCTGCCCACCACAGGCACCTGAGGCTGAGGCACCTGAACGCCGGAGGGGAGCTGCTGCTGAGCGACCGTGAACGGATCGCCGGACTCGTTGCGCTTGCTGTAGCCGTGGTCGTCGTTGTCGTCGCCGTTGTCCCCGTTATCGCCGTTGTCGTCGCCGTTGTCATCGTCGTCGTCGACGGGGCCAGCGACCGCGTCGCAGTTGGCGATGCCCACGCCCGCGCCCAGGACCGCGCCGATACCGTTACCGCAGACCGGGATCGCGAGGTTGACGGGAACGCTGATGTTGTTACCGGCGATAACACCGCCGTTGTCCAGGGCGATCTGGTCGGCCTCCTCGGCGCCGGTGGTGGCGCTGCAGGACGCGATGCCTAGACCCAGGCCCAGGATGCCGACGCCGTTGCCGCAGATCGGAACCGAAGCGTTGATCGGAACACGGATGTTGTTTCCGGAGGCCACACCGCCGTTGTCCACGGCGACCTGGTCAGCCTCCTCCACCGCCTGCTCCGTGGGAGCGACGTAGGTCTGCTCCTCCTCGTGCTCGTCAGAGTCGCCGGCGGTCGCGACACAGGTACCAACGCCGACCCCAGCACCCAGGACCGCGCCGATACCGTTACCGCAGACTGGGACCGCGAGGTTGACTGGGACGTTGATGTTGTTACCAGCCAGCACACCACCGTTGTCGGTGGCCAGCTGGTCGCTCTCCTCCTCGTGCTCGTCAGAGTCGCCGGCGGTCGCGACACAGGTACCAACGCCGACCCCAGCACCGACGACCGCGCCGATGCCGTTGCCACAAATCGGGACTGCGGCGTTGATCGGGATGTTGATGTTGTTACCAGCCAGCACACCACCGTTGTCGTAGCTGACCTGGTCTCCCGCCTGCGCCGGGGACGCGGCGAAGAGCAGCAGTCCGGCCGCCAGAACGCCCGCTCGGAGCGTCTTACGAACCCAAGACTTCATCAGAAGAGTCGCCTTTCTATAGCACTCGATTATTTATGCGGTCCGAAATGAGCTGCGTAACCGTAATTCGGATCCGAATGTTGTGGTCATTTCTCGGTCACCGGGCGATACCCAGACCCCGCCTTTGTCTGTCACCGTGGTCAGTGACGACTCAGGTCTTGGGGCACCTATTCAGAGACTCCATTCCCTTCAGCGCTCCGACCGGTTGTGGACGGACTCCGAATACCTGATGGCGCTCCAAGGCTCTGGATTACGCCCGCTTCTTGCGGATTTCATGGTTGTTCTGAGCGAGTGGCTGTCGTTCAGAACCGGTGGGTGATGAAGGCGTCCGGAAACCACCGCCGATAGGTCTCGCGTGTGGTTGGCTTCACCCGGATGCGCTTCCTAGGTCAGCGACGGGCACAGGGCCGTTGGTGGGCGCTGTCCGGGACCTGTTCCGTATCCCAGAAGGAGTGCGGCTGGCTGAGGCATCCGGCAGCGCTCCACCCCGGGCGGGCATGCGACCGACAGGCCGCCGGTCACCATGGACCGCGCCCGGGTGTGCGCCGCTGATCAGTCAGGAGAGAAGACCGGCTCACCCGCGAGTTCACGCCGAGTGGCGAAGTACACCGTCGTCAGCAGGGTGCAGATGAGCAGAAGGCTGACGGAGATCGCGGTAGGAGCCGTAGCGGATGCTCCGCTGTCGGTGGAGTGGGACGAACCCCAAGACGTACCGCTGGACGTTCCCGAACGCGGGAGATGATGCTGCAGCGGTAGGGGATCCGGGGTTATGGGAACCACCGGGATAACGATGCTGTCGGTGCCGGCCGCGTGTGGGTCTTCCCACACGGATCGGGCCGTGTCGGAGCGCGGGAACTGAACGTCCCCCCTGTCGGCCTCGAACGGCGCGGGCACGACAGTCAGGTCGGGTCGGACGGCCGGGGACTGCCCCTCGGTCGCCGACGGTGGCAGAAGATCGCCCACGGGACCGGGTACGCCCACCGGAAGTGGGGTGATCACCGCGCGCCCGACGTCCGTGATGACGCCGGTGACCGGCTCCGTGACCGTAGCCACGGTGTCCGTCACGGGGCCCACGACATCCAGGATCGGTGCCGCGGGCGTCAGGACGGCGTCCAGCGTGTGGCTCACGGGACTGACCGCGCTGGTCAGGAGGCCAGTGACCGGACGCGTCACATCTGTCCAGGACGAGGTAATCGTTCCCGGTAGCGCGGACGTGGTGGTCGCTTCGGACGAGCCGAGCGATGTGAGGAGGCCCATGACCGCGGTGGCCACGGGCCCAGATGACCCGCCCCGATCGGGATGGGTCGTTGGGACCTCCGTCGACGGACGGTTGTCCGGCTGGGTCGGCACCGCCTCACGGGCGGCCTGGGAATTGGTCGGGGAGGTGCTGGAGCGCAGCACGCCGACCAGGTTCGTGCGCGGAGAGTCGACATCCCGCTGATCAGTGATCGTCGGCTCGACGTCCGTCTCCTGAGAACCCACTGCACCGACGTGGGCCGGGCTGACGTGGGCCGATCGACTGGAGGTCGATCGCAGAAGAGCCGACAGAGCGTCAGGGCTCTCGCCAACCCGGCCTGTGAGCGTGATGGCGGTGGTCGCTCCCGCCCGCTCCAGGACCGGACCGGCGGCCGAGCTCTCGGCCACTGACCGGAGGTCACCCTCATCGGCGTGCGCAGCGGACGAACCGAACAGCCACGCCACTCCGGCGGCACCGGCGAGGACGAGCACTCGCAGGCCCATCCGCGCGCCGCGCGAACGCGCGGACCACGGAACGGGGCGTCGCGCGCCCTGCTCGCGTGGTTGACTCCGCATCGCTCGCCCTCCAGCGTCCGTATGGCACGGCTATGCCGTTTCGCCCACCCGGACCACCGATGGTGACCCGTGCGGCACGAACTGTAACTCTCAACGAGACCTCGACAGAAAAGACACGCCTCTCCCAGAAAAATTTGCCACCGATTTCATTGCCTTGATCTCTCCTCGGTGGCTTCGAGATCAAATGCCGATGGGACGGCTCCGCTTTTCTCCTGGCGGGATCTCTTGATCCATAAAAACGCGGAGCCTCAGACATAGACAATGAACACTGTGCCGTCTGGCGGTGCAGCAGGAATCACCCCACGGGGCCTGTGCCCATCGCCGGTGATGAATCCGCTGCCGGCTCCGGATCACGTCGGATCACGTTGTCCTCACGGCGTCACCACGCGACGGTGACAGCGTCGTGGCAACGGCCGCGGTGACGACGGTCATACGCCGTCGACAGCGACCGTCCGGGTCCGCGGTCCGGCCCGCAGCACGCCGCTGGGCAGCGGCCGCCCCACGATCTCCTCGGCCAGCCGCGCCACCTCGATCAACGCCTCCAGGTCGATGCCGGTGGACACCCCCATGTCCTCCAGCATGTGCACGACCTCCTCGGTGGCGACGTTCCCGCTCGCGCCCGGCGCGTACGGGCAGCCTCCAAGCCCACCCACGCTCGCGTCGAACTCCGTGACCCCCACCTGCATGGCAGCGAGGATGTTGGCCAGGGCGGTGCCGCGGGTGTTGTGGAAGTGCAGCAGTACCGGTTTGTCGGGATGCCGCGAGCGGACCGCTTCCACCAGCTCCACCACCCGCCGCGGTGTCGCCATCCCGGTGGTGTCACCGAACGCGAGCCGGTCGGCTCCCTCTGCCACGACCCGATCCACGATGCTCACCACACGTGACACCGGCACATCCCCTTCGTACGGGCAGCCGAAGCTGGTCGCGATGATGACCTCCAGACTGCCTCCCCGGGCGTGGACCGCCGGGATCAGACGCGCGATGTCCTCCAGCGACTCGTCGATCGAACGGTTGACGTTCCTGCGGTTGTGGGTGTCGCTGGCTGACACCACCACCTCGATCTCGGTGAAGCCGGCGTCCAAGGCGCGTGTCACACCGCGGCTGTTGGGTGCCAGCGCGGAGTAGCGGATCCCCGGTTGTCGAGTGGCCGCCGCCCACACCTGATCGGCGTCGGCCATCTGCGGGATCGCTTTGGGGTGGACGAAGCTCACCGCTTCGATCCGGCGTACCCCTGTGGTGGCGAGTGCGTCGAGGAGCCGCACCTTCGCTTCGGTCGGAACCGGGGCCTCGTTCTGGAGCCCGTCACGGGGCCCTACCTCCCGGATCGAGACCGCGTCTGGCAGCCGCATGTCCCCAATCTATTCCGCTCCACCGCAGCCCCACACCCCATGCGTACGACAGCCCACCACGGTGCCCAACCGCGAAGAGCCCGACGCTGGTGGCCGGCTGCGGTGAACGGTGACCGGCTCAGGCTCAGGGCCAGAGTCAGCGCATGCGGCTCACGATGCCGGTGTCGTAGTCGCCGGAGACGAACTCGGGGTGCTCCAGCAGCTCGGCGAAGAACGGCAGGTTGCACTTGGGCCCGACGATCTCGAACCCCGCCACCGCCGCTCGTGCCCGCTCCAGCGCTTCGACCCGGTCCGCACCGTGCACGATCAGCTTCGCCATCAGCGAGTCGTAGAACGGGGTCACCGTGTTCCCGGCGGCGTACCCGCTGTCCACCCGGATCCCCTCGCCCGTCGGCTCGTTCCAGACGGTGATCGCCCCGGGTCCAGGCAGGAACCGCTTCGGGTCCTCAGCGTTGATCCGCAGCTCGATCGCGTGGCCGCGCGGCGTCAGCGCGTCGGGGTCGAATCCAGGCTCCTCACCGGCGGCGATCCGCAGCTGCGCCTCGACTAGATCGATGCCCAGCGTCTCCTCGGTGATTGGGTGCTCGACCTGCAGCCGGGTGTTGATCTCCAGGAAGTAGAACTCACCGGTGGTCGGGTCCAGCAGGCACTCCACGGTGCCGGCGTTGCGGTACCCGACCGTCTGCCCAGCCAGGCGGGCCGCCTCAAGCAGCCGCTCCCGGGTCGCGGCGTCCACAGCCGGCGAGGGTGACTCCTCCACAAGCTTCTGGTTGCGGCGCTGCACCGAGCACTCTCGCTCGCCCAACGCCACCACTCGACCGTCGGCCAGACCGAGGATCTGCACCTCAACGTGGCGTACCCGCGGGAAGAACCGCTCCAGCAGCACCGCGGGATTGCCGAACATCCGCTCTGCGAACCCGCGTACCTTTTCGTATTCGGTCCGCAGGGCGTCAGGGTCGGAGGCCGCCGCCATGCCCATACCGCCGCCTCCGGCGGCCGCCTTGATCATCACCGGGTAGCCGATTCGTTCCGCCTCGGCCAGCGCGGCCGTCACGTCGGTCACCGGCTCCGGGGTTCCCGGAGAGACGGGTACGCCCGCCGCGGCCATCACATTACGCGCGTTGATCTTGTCGCCGAGCTGTTCGATCGCGTCCGCGCCCGGTCCCACCCAGATCAGGCCGGCGCTGTCCACCGCCCGGGCGAAGTCGGCGTTCTCTGACAGGAAGCCGTAGCCGGGGTGGATCGCTTGGGCGCCCGTCTGCTTGGCGGCTGTCAGGATGGCGTCGATATTGCGGTAGGACTGGGCCGGGTTGGCCGGACCGATCATGACCGCCTCGTCCGCCTCGGTCACGAACGGCAACCCCGCGTCGGCTTCGGAGTGGACCGCGATGGTCCGGATGCCCATGCGACGAGCGGTGCGGATGATCCGCCGGGCGATCTCTCCACGGTTGGCGACCAACAGCGACTCGAACACTGCGCCTCCTCACCTCGACCTTCGTGAGGGTACAAGTTGGTCTTGCTCCTCGCGTGAAGAGGACGAACTTACGTCGCGTAAGAATCCGAAAACTTCTCGCATTTAACGGTGCTCTCGGATCCCCACCGATAAGACGACCGGTCAACGGTGAAAGCCCGGGTGGGTCCCGATGGACTGGGTCTCGAAGGACGCGGGTGCGGCTTCCCCACCGGGCTCTCCGCGCGGAGAGATCCATGCAGGGAAACCAGCATCCCTACCGGGGATCCTCAGCCAAGGAGGGCGGCCAAGGCCGCGGACCGCAGAAGCTCAGCGCACCGACTGCGGTCCACCATGCCCATCAGGAAGGGCGTGGAGTTCATCAACCCAAACGTGGCGTGCGCCAACACCCGGGCCTCGGCCGCGGACAGTTCGGTACGCAATTCGGTCAGCACACCGACCCACTCCTCGACATACAGCCGCTGCAACCGCCGGATCTCGCGACGCGGCTCGGGAGGGAGGCGGTCCAGCTCATGCAGATGCAGAGCGATCACCGCCGGGTTATCCAAGGCGAACTCGACGTGGAACTCGACCAAAGACTCCAAGGCGGCGGCCGGATTACCCCGGTGTTGGGCGACCCGCTCCCGACCTCCGGCGAGCAGCCGCTCGCTCACGGGATTCAACGCCGATGCCAGCATGTCCTCTTTACCACTGAAGTGGTGGTAGAGCGCTGGCCCAGTGACTCCGGCGGCGCTGCCGATGTCATCCATGGACACGCCGTGGTAGCCGCGGGTGGCGAAAAGCTCCACCGCGATCTTCAGGATCTCCTCCCGGCGTGACTTCTTGCCGGCTGCCTGAGCCGCGGTCCGGGCGGGTACGGCCCCATCCGACCCACCGGCCGTCCGGTTACTGCGGGTCTGCTGCGTCGTCACCCGCCCTACCCTAACGGCCCAGACAGACCAGTCGGCCAGTCACAGGAGGCGGTCGTTACGCGGACGGCGGCAAGTGCTCCAACACCTGCTCCGCCATGGCCGCATGCTCCGAGTCGCCGACCGCCCGGAAAGTCGCCGCCGCCTCCTGAAGCCGCTGCCGCGCCTCGCCGAGCCGCCCCAGGGTGACCAACACGTAGCCGATGTCGTAGCTCAACGCGGCCCGCTCCCAGCGGATAGCGGCATGTTCCGAATTGCCCTCGGTCTCCTGTCCGCCTTCGGACTCCTGCTTATCCTCGGCCCCCGGCCTGCCCTCGGCTGCGGCGGCCCCGTCGGTGGCTCCCTGGTCTCCCTGATCGGCCTGGTCTCCCTGGTCGACCTCATCGGTCGGTCCCGGCGCCGGCAACGCGTCGATCAGCGGAGTGAGGCCGATCAAGCGCTCCAACGCCTCATCAAGCTGGCCGGCTCGATACAGGGACATCGCACCGGCGCGGTGGCAGCGGACCGCGTCGTACCCGGCGTTCACGCTCTCGAACAGCTGCGCGGCCTCCTCCAAACGCGCCGCCGCGAGGGCGTACCGCCCGGTCTGGTTGAGCAGATCGGCCATCTCCTCCCGCACCACAGCGGCGCCTTGCGTGTTGTCCTTATTCAGGAGCCACTCCGCGAGGCTGTCCAGCATGGAGAGCGCCTCATCAGGCTCCCCCAGGGCCCGATAGGTCTCGACCAGCAGGCGCCGGGCCTGCAGCGTCAAACTGTCGTCCCCGAACGGCTCCAGCTCCGGCAGCAATTCCTCGGCGGCCTCCGCCGCGTCGAGATAACGCTCGGCGCGGTAGTACGCCAGGGTGAGCGAGAACCGCACATAGGGCAGGAACGGCGCGTCCCGCCCGGTCATCAGCGCCACCGCCTCCACCAGGTGAGGGATGGCCTCGTCCGCCCGACCAGCGTTAGATAGCGCCTCACCCCGACGGGCGTGCAGCAGCGCCCGCATCGTGACCTCAGAGGCGGGCAGACACGCCAGGCCCTCATCGAACGCCGCCATCGCCTCATCCAGCCGGGACAACGCGGCCAGCAGCTGTCCGTGGAGGTAGCACAGGTGCGCCAGTCCACGCTCCCGCCCGGCCGCTCGGTAGATCGCACGGGCTTCCCCAGCGGCGGCCTCGGCGCCTGCTAGATCGTCGCGGGCGAGAAAAAGCTGTGCGCGTTCGGCCGCGATATCCCCACGGAGGTAGTCCTCGGCCGTCACCTCCTCGGTCGCCCGGTCGAGGGCAGCGAGCGCCTCATCCCACCGATCGCGTGTCCGGTACGCCTGCGCCAACCGCAGCTCGGCCCTGACCCGATCGCTCGGCTCACCCACCGCGCGGATTCGGGCGGTACTGCGCTCTACCAGGGCAAGCCCGCTTTCCCGCGTACGTGGATCGGGCAGCAGACATTGAGCGCACCCGGCCCGGCCAAGGGCGGCCTGCTGGGCGACCTCCTCACCGAGGTCGGCATACCGGCGAGCGGCCTCCTCCCAACACTGGCTGGCCTCCTCAAATTCACCGTTGAAGCCCAACTGATAGGCCTGGCCTTCAAGCCGCCGGGCTCGCTGACGCGGCGTGGGCTCACCGGTCGCGGTGAGCTCGTCGAAGCGGCGCCAAGCATCGATCGCCTCTTCGAACCGCCTCTCCTCCCAGAGCTGTTCCGCCAGGTCGAGCAGCTCATCCGGTCCCAGGGCAGGGGAGAGGGCCGGGGACGCAGTGGCAGAAGCCGGGGCGGTGGTACCGGAGCCCGCAAAACCGCTGACGGCGACCGGGGCGGCCGAGGCCGCCAGCCCCGGACGGCCGTGCCGGGCCGCCGCCTCCGACAGCGGCAGATAGTCCACGAATGGCTCGGTGTCCCACAGCCGTCGCAGCAGCCTGCTCTGGTGATCGGTGCCGTTGCGGGCGTCGAAGGCGGCGACCAGCCGGGTCGCGGTCGCGGTGAACTCCTCCTCCAGCGCGGCGACCGTCACCTCTTGAGCCGGCCGGTCACCGAACGCCGGCCGCCGCAGCGGCAGGTCCGCGTGCCCCAGGTCAATCAACCGCCGCAGCAGCAACGCCCCGGCCGCCGTCGCGGCCTTCAACGCCAGCGGGTCCGGTGGCCGGTCGTACCAGTCGAGGTGACGCTCCAGCAACTCCAGGCCCCGCGCTTCGTTACCGGTCAGCGCACAGAAGACCAGGTGCTCGGCGAGGGTTCCCAGATACTCGCGATTAGTCCGAATAGGACGGTAGCCACGTCGGTGGGCCTGCCGCGCCTCCTCCAATCGGCCGGTCCGCAGATACGGCAGCAGCAGCGTGCTGAGGATCGAGTGGGGTTGTGACAGGCAGGTGTCGCGGCCGTCGAGGACCGGCGCCGCGATCGCCACCGCCTCCTCGTCCCGACCCCACAGCGCCAGGTGGGTGGCCTTACTGTCGGGGTCGCACGCCCGGCAGTCAGAGTTCTCATCGCGAGGCGCCGCGTTCCACAGTCGGTACTGCTCGGCGGCCTGTTCCTGATCACCCACATGGTCAGCGATCAGACACCGGAGAGAGTGGACCGCGTGCAGGCTGTGGCCTCCGGCCCGGTAGCGGCGCTCCATGTCGTCCAGGACACGGTAGGTCCGGTCCAACGGGATCTCGGGAAAGCGACGCAGTGCCGCGACGATCCACTTGTATTGCCAACGCAGGTGGCGGTCGTCGTCGGCGGTAAAATTGCCGGGGTCCCGGTCGTAGGTGGCCAGACACCAGGAGAAGGTCGTGAACGCCTTCGCGGTCTCGCCGCCGTGGTGATAGGCGGCGGTCAACCCCATCCGGGCATCGAACGCCAGCCGCCGCAGCCCCATGGCGTCGGCGTGCCGGACGATCTCCTCAACGAGTGCGGTCCTGGCGTCGCCGAACGGCATCTCCCAGGACTTCTCCAACAGCACCCATAACTCTTGCTCAGTACGGCTCACCGCTCCTCCCCGTCGCTACCCCGTTCATGCGTCGCCCAGTCCAACAGCCCCAGGAAGGAACGGTTCAGCAAAGCGGTATCGGCCGGTCGTAACGGGTGGTGCCCCAGCAACAGCGCCTGACCGTACAGCGCCTCGACCGCCAGCTTCACCAGCCGCGTATCCGTCAATCCCATAATCCGCCGCGTCAGTGGATTGCGGTGGTTGAGTACCAGCTGCGGACGCGTAGCGGCGGTTTGATCTTCGAACGCTGAGAGCACATCCGCCCACAGGTCATCCACCATCTCCCGCGTCGCGCGCAACTCGGCGGCGTGTCGCGCCTCCCGGTCGATCAGGTACAGCGCGGGCAGTGACGCGGGATCGAACTGCCGTACCACCACCTCACAGTCGAGCCGCTCCAACGCGTCCTGGGCGATCGCGAGGAACGGCCGTAACGCCAGCTCGGTGGCGGGGTCCACGACATCGAAGTGGGTGGCCAGTTCCCCGGGGTTCAGCGGGGTCACCCGGATGTCGGGGTCGATCGCGGGTAGCCGCCCGAGGATTTCAATGTCATAGGTGTAACCGGCGTTGACGAGCCCGACGCCCTGCGCCCCCGCGACCGCCGACAGCTGCCGGAATTCATCGACGCTCGGGACATAATAGATCTTGTCGAATCGTCGCCGGAACTCCGACAGCGACATCGTTCCGGCGCTGGTTTCAAACGGCAGCCAGGTATCAACCAGCCGCAGCATGTCATCGTCGTGGAGCGCCATCGCCTTGACCCCGAGGTGGTGGACCTCAAGGAAGCTCCGCATCCGGGTCGGATCCGCGGTGGCCAGGCGCATCAGCCAGTCGCGTAGCTGGGCGCCTATCGCGCGTCGGGTGGATTCCAGCAGGTCATCCTCGTACAGCGCTTCGCGGCTGGCGGTGGGGCGCAGCTCGGTGGCGTCGACGACGCACCGCACGAAAAATGCCCACTCAGGCAGCAGTCCTTCGGTGCTCTCGGCGAGCAGCATCCGCTTCAGGTAAACCCGGTGACCGCCTCGGCCGGCGGGGTTGGTCGGTGTCGGGAGGACAAACGCGACCCCACTCAGGCCCGCCTCAGGGACGGTGAGATCGACGATGTCCAGCGGGGTGAAGCCGAACAGTTCCCGGGCGTACCGCGACAAAGCGTCGTGGCGGTCCTGCGGAGTGGGGTACGCGGCCTGCCACGGTGGTTGAGCCACGGTGATCCGCTCGTCTCCCACCGTAACATCGACTGGAAGCAGCGTCCCGTACAGCCGGGCCAGCTCGATCACGGTCTGCGTCTGTGTCCACTGCTCCGCCCCCGGTCGGGGAATCAAAGTGACCGTGGTGCCGGGCTCGGGGCGAGGGGAGTCGACGATATCGACGCGGTAGCGCCCGTCGGCGGAGCCCCACCACTCAACGGTGGGAGCGTCGGGATCACGGGCCGAGCGAGTGAGCACCCTGATCTGGTCGGCGATGAGGAAACACGACAGAAGCCCGATGCCGAACTGGCCGAGGAACTCGTGTCGGGCGAAACCGAGCTCGTCCCGTTTGGAGCTGCGACCGATGGTGGCGAGTAGTTGGTGAACCTCGTCGTAGGTGAGCCCGACACCGGTGTCTGTCACACGCAGGGTGCCGTCACCGGTCAGCTCCGGCGGCTCCAGCCGGATGCTGGCCGGAGCGGCGGGATCGATCCCTCGGCGAGCGGTGATGGCGTCCACCGCGTTTTGGAGGAGTTCACGGACGTAGACCCGAGGACTGGAGTACAGGTGATGGCTCAGCAGGTCGACTATGCCCCGAAGATCTACTTGAAAAGCACGTTCCACCCAACTCCTCCTCCATAGACGGTGATCGCGGCGTCACGATAGCGGGTGAGTCACGTCACGGTGTTGGTTTTCCCGCCGTGATCTCCAGACGTTACGGTCAGGCCACGGTCCATAGCGGACCACACATCCCAGCCGGAATAGGCACGACCCCGACGGCGGGTACCGCCGTTGATCAAAGGGGAGGGATCCGTGGAAGCCTCACCGTTGACGGTGGAACGCAATGGCATCAACGCGGTACCGGAGTCGGAACGCCATGGCTTGGCCCGTGACCTGTTCTGGCCATGGGCGGCGTCGAATCTGTCTTTATTCGGTGTCGCGTACGGCGTGTTCATCGTCGGCCTAGGGCTGGATGTGGGCCCGGCGATCATCGCCGGCACCATCGGGTACGCCTTGTCGTTCCTCCTGGTCGGGCTGGTGAGTGTGGCCGGTGCCCGGTCCGGGGTGCCGACCATGACGTTGGGGCGTGCCGTGTTCGGGTACCACGGCAACCGTCTGCCTACCCTGATCAGCTACATCGCGAATGTTGGTTGGGAAACCGTTCTGGTGACGCTGTCAGCGCAGGGCGGTGGCGCTATTTTGGCGCGGTTGGCGCCGGGTCTGTTCGCCACCGAGGACGGTACGGCGACCTCGCTGGCGATCGGGCTGTGCTTTGTGGTGGCCGCGGCGGTGACGATTGTGATCGGTGTCTACGGCCACGCCCTGATCATGCGGGTCCAACGCTATCTGACGTTGGTCTTCGTGGTCCTCACCATCGTCTACATCTCACTGTCTATATCAGACATTCAACTGGGCGCTGTGCCTTCCTCACCCGTCCCCAGCGGCGGGGTAGGAGTCTTCATCGGTGGGGTCATCTTCGCCATGACCCTGCTTGGCCTGGGCTGGGTCAACTGCGGCGCCGACTACAGCCGCTACCTGCCCTCCACGTCCCGGGCGCGGCACATCGTGCTGTGGACCACCCTGGGTGGCACGGTCCCTCCGATGCTGCTGCTGATCTTCGGTGCGCTGCTGACCACCTCGGATCCGGAATTGGCGAACGCGGCCGCTCTCGACCCTGTCGGGGCGTTGGCGAACACCCTGCCCACCTGGTTCCTGGTGCCCTACCTGATCACCGCGATTGGTGGTTTCCTCTCCGGCGCAATCATGGACATCTACAGCTCCGGACTGTCCATGTTGACGCTTGGCGTGCCGCTGCGTCGCCACTTGGCGGTGCTGGTAGACGGGATCCTCATGGTGCTCGGCGGCTGGTACCTGCTGTTCATCGCCGAGGATTTCCTCAGCACTTTCCAGGCCTTCCTGGCGATCATCGGGGTGGTGATGGCCGCCTGGGCGGCGATCTTCCTGGTGGACATGTTCCGGTGGCGCGGCCGCGGCTACGATCCTCGGCTACTCGCCTCGCCTCAGGAGGGCGGCGCCCCCTTCAACTGGGCGGGTGTGATTTCGCTGCTGGTGGCGACGGTCATCGGCCTGGGGCTGATCACCTCCTACGACGAGAACCTCAACGCCGTGGTCGGTTATCTGATGCCCTCGTCCTGGGAGACGGGTACCTTCGCCGTGGCCAACATCGGCGTTGTGGTTGCCCTAGTCATCGCGGGGGTGGTGTATGCGGGGATCACGGCATTCTGGCCGCCTCCTGCTCCCGCCGCCACCACGGCCGAGACAAGCACGCCGCCAGAGCCGCTCCTAACGCATTGAGCAACACGTCGTCGATCGAGGTCACCCGACCGCTGCCGACCAGCAGTTGGGTGATCTCGATGGCGCAGGAGGCGGCCGCGCCAACCCCCAGGACTCTCCAAATGGAGGCGAACGCCTCCCAGCGCACCGGCAGGAAGAACCCCAGCGGGGCGAAGATCAGCAGGTTGCCGACCACCTGAACGAACAGGATGTCCTCTGGCAGTGTGGTGATGTCTTCGAACGGGACCAGGTAGACCCGTTCGGGCCCGTTAGGCACCGGCCGCAGCGTCAGGTACAGCCAGGGCAGGGTCCCGACCACCATCGCCACGTCAGCGATGGAGGTCCGCAGCGCCGCCGCATCCGGCTGCCGCCGCCGGTAGAGCAGGTAGACCGTTAAGGCCGCTAGCGGCAGGGCGGCGATTCCCACACCCCACGTGATGATCCAGGCCCGTTCCATAGCGACACCATGTCACGCTGCCAGATCGCCCGACCTGCGATGAGGACACCAGGCGACCGCAGACCGCCGATTCTGCAGTGGATACCTACCTACATCTCTATGACGCCGCGGAGCGACGGAGATCTTGCGTTTTCTGACGCACTCACTTGGCGTACTCAGTCCACTGGCTAAATACTTGCATGCGAAAGCATGCTCTGGAACACTGCCGGACCATGGACGTTGGCGCTACGCAGTCACCCAGTGCTCTGAAAGACACCACGCCCTCCCCGCCTGGAGAGGACCAATGCGCGCGCCACCAACTATGGGATACCCACCACGGTTGCCGGATCCGGGAGCTCCTCGATCAGATAGCGAACAAGCGGTCGATGACCGTCATCGCGCTGCTACATGGGCGTACCCTCCGCTCCTCCGAACTTAGCCGCGAGGCCAACGGAATCACCCCACGCGTCCTCACCCACACCCTCCGCCAGCTGGAACGCGACGGCTTAGTCAGTCGCACCGTCCATCCGGTGGTGCCGCCCCGCGTCGAATACCAACTCACTCCGCTGGGGGTGAGCCTGTACGAGACGTTCAATGTGCTTGTCGCGTGGGGAGAGCGCCACGAAGCCGAGATCACCGCGGCCCGCACCGCGTACGACCACCGGATCGCGGCACGGCGCTCCTCGTAGCCGAGGTCGTCAACTGAGGTCATCACCCGAGGCCGTCGGCCCCGCGACGGCGTACCGCCTTCCCTCTGTTAATTCTTCTGGGCGGAGGCGTCAGTTCCGGGGTGGCGGCGCCCCTTCGCTGCGGCGTACCTCACCAAAACCTCCCCGGAAGCGGGACGTGACACCGCCCCGGGACGTCACGCATGATCATCGAACATTAATGATCATGGCCTGGGAGTCGACGACATGAGCGCGATCACGTTTCCGGAAGGCTTCATCTGGGGCACGGCGACCGCCGCCTACCAGATTGAAGGTGCCACCAGGGCCGACGGACGGGGCGTGTCGATCTGGGACACCTTCAGTCACACCCCCGGAAAGGTCCAAGATGGACACACCGGTGACGTGGCGTGCGACCACTACCACCGGTACGCCCAGGATGTGGCGTTGATGGCTGACCTCGGCATCCGGACCTACCGGTTCTCGGTGTCCTGGCCCCGGGTCCAGCCCGACGGCCACGGCGCGGTCAACCCGGCCGGGCTGGGGTTCTACGACCGTCTCGTTGACACCCTGCTCGACGCCGGCATCGACCCGATGGTGACGCTCTACCACTGGGACCTGCCCCAGGCTCTGGAGGACCAGGGCGGCTGGCCGTCGCGCGACACCGCGTACCGTTTCGCCGACTACGCCCAGCTGGTGTATGAGCGGCTGGGTGACCGGGTCACCACCTGGACCACCCACAACGAGCCGTGGTGCGCCGCCTTCCTGGGGTACGCCTCGGGCATCCATGCCCCAGGCCGCACCGAACCCGGCGCCGCCTTCGCCGCGGTGCACCACCTTCTGCTGGGGCACGGTCTGGCGGTCCAGGCGCTGCGGGAGGCCGGAGCCCAGCGGCTGTCGATCGTCCTCAACCCGGCGGCGGTGGCCGGCACCGGTCCGGGCAGCGAGGCCGGGGTACGCCTGATGGACGGCCTGCAAAACCGGATCTTCCTCGATCCGCTGCTGCGTGGGGAGTACCCCGAGGACGTCCTGGAGGTGATCCGTCGCTTCAGCGACCTTTCCTACCTTCAGGAAGGCGACCTGGAGATCATCTCCCGTCCGCTGGATCTGCTCGGCATCAACTACTACTCGCCGTCCCTAGTCGGCCCTGGGACCGGCCCGGGGAGCCGGTCGCACCCCGGCACCGAGGGGATCGAACTGCTGCCGCCTCAAGGCCCCGTCACGGCCATGGGGTGGCAGATCGAGCCGGCCGCGCTCACCGCGCTGCTGAAGCGCATCGCGACCGACTACCCCGGAGTTCCCTTGATGATCACTGAGAACGGTGCGGCGTTCAATGATGTCCGAACCGGGGACCGGGTACATGACGCTGATCGGATCGCCTACCTGGAGGGGCACATCCGCGCCGCGCACCAGGCCATCACCGAGGGGGTGGATCTGCGCGGCTACCTGGTCTGGTCGCTGCTGGACAACTTCGAGTGGGCCGAGGGTTACCACAAGCGGTTCGGGCTCATCCGGGTGGAGTACGACACCCAGGAGCGCATCCTGAAAGACAGCGCCCTGTGGTACCGCGAGGTGATCAAGCGCAACGGTCTTGTCTGACTGAGCATCCCCACCGGCGGGGCAATGATGGCATGATCTGGGACCGTGGCCGGTGTTCTGGGTGTGGTCGCGGTGGGGCTGGTGTTCGCCGCGATCGCGGTCCCGTTCCTCGGCTCGGCGTCTCTGGTGATCTGGCGGGCGGGACGGTTACGCCGCCATGGCCTGGCCACCACCGGCTCCCTGGTCTCATTGCCCCGCCGCTCCCGATCGGGCCTGTACAGCGCGGTGGTGCGGTTCCGCACCCGCGACGGCACGGTGGTGACCGTGGAGTCCACGCTGACCCGACGGCGGGGACGGCTCCGCCCAGGCGACCGGGTTCAGGTGTGGTACGCGCCGGAACACCCTCACAACGCCGTGGTGCGTAAGTTCGACACCGGCCTTCCGCCGCTGGTGTTCCTCAGCCTCGGGTTCGGGGTCACCGCGATCGGGATCGTCGTGGTGCGCTCGCTCATCGATCGGCTGTGAAGGCCTGAACCGGAGCCAGCTCGGGCCGCTTCGGAAGCACGTTGTCCCCCGAGGAGCGTCCCGCCAGACGCCGCCGGATCCACGGCGCGAAGTGACGCCGCACCCAGACCAGGTCCTCGCGGCGGGCACTCAGCCATGGCCGCGGTGGCTGCGAGGGGAGGGTCTGCATCCACTCTGGATCGGCCTCCACCCCCAATGCCCGCAGCACATGCGCGGCCACCCGGCGATGCCCCAGGGGCGACAAGTGCAGCCGGTCCTCGCTCCACAGTCGACGGTCAGCGAACCCGGTGTCGGCCCACAGATCGATCAGCACCGCCTCATGGGCGGCGGCGACCCGACGGATGATCTCGTTGAGCGCCTGGATCCTCGGCAACAGCACCCGGCGGGCCGGCAGCAGTCCGCTGACGTCCGCGGCGGTGAACAGCAGCACGGTGGCGCCGGTGCCTCGCATTTGCTCAACGATCCGGTCCAACCGCCAGCAGATCCGGTCAACGTCGAAGGAGCGGCGAAGCGCGTCGTTGCCACCCGCGGCGAAGCTGATCAGATCCGGCCGCATCCGCAGGGCCGCCGGGACCTGCTCGGAGACCACCGCGTCGAAGAGGCGGCCCCGAATGGCCAGATTGGCGTACTGAAATTGCGGCTCCTGTTCCGCCAGGCGGGTGGCCACCAGGTCCGCCCAGCCCCGGTAGCTGCCATCCGGCAGCGGATCGTCCAGTCCTTCGGTGAAGCTGTCCCCGATCGCCACGAAACTGCGGGGGAGGGGCAGCTGGTTTCGGGGGGTCGGGTCGATTGGCTGCGCTGGACTCACGGGCATCAGTGTCTCAGCAGGTCAACAACGCCCCCGTTACCCACCTCCGATACTCTGTGTCACAGATCACTAATCATTACTTCAGAATCCGCCCAACGTGGACCGTCTCGGTTGGCCCGGAGCGGAGCCGAGGACCTGAAAGGCCTGGAATGCGGGTGGCCCAGCCGGTGGTTGCACCAGAGCGTGAACATCGACATCTTCTCCGACGTGGTCTGCCCCTGGTGCTACATCGGCAAACACCGTCTTGAGCGGGCGCTCAAGTCCTACGACGGTGAGGTAACCGTACGCTGGCATGCTTTCCAGCTCGATCCAGAGGCGCCGCGTACCCCTGAACCGTTGCTGACCAGCCTGGGACGCAAGTTTGGTGGGCCGGAGCGGGCCCGGGCCATCACCGACCGGACCGCCGCCGTGGCCGCGGAGGAAGGGTTGGAGCTGCGCTTCGACACCGCGGTGGCCGCGAACACCTTCGACGCGCACCGGCTCCTGTGGCTGGCCGGCATTCAGGGCTGCCAGGCCGAGGTGGCCGAGGCCCTGTTCCGGGCGTACTTCACCGAGGGCCGGAACCTCAATGATCATGCTGAACTCGCGGCGATCGCCGACGCGGCCGCCGCCATGGACCCTGACTTCGTCACCGGATTCCTCGCCTCCGACCGTGGGAAGGAGGAGGTGCGGGCGGAGCTGGCCACGGCGGCCGACCTGGGGCTGACCGGTGTCCCGACGTTCATCTTCAACCGCAGGTACGCGGTGACCGGGGCGCAGGACTCCGAGACGCTGCTGTCCGTGCTGCGTGAGGTGGAGCAGCGGTCGGCGTCTGACTCGTGACCGTGAATCGCGGCTGTGAATCGTGGCCGGTCACGGCACGCGACCGGCCCAGGCGTCCTGGATCAGGTCGCCGGCGACGCCTGGGACGCAGCCCTGTGAGGATGCGGTGCGAAGAGCGCCACGGTCGCGGTTCTACGACCTGAGTTATCCACAAGCTGGAGTTATCCACAGGCTGTGGATACGGTTGTGCACAAGTTGTGGATAGTGGAGCGGGGGGATGCATTCTCCCCCAACCAGGTATTGGGGTTTCGTCAGCAACGATCCCGTCAATCACGCCCGGAAGGACGGATAGGGATGAAGCTGGCGAAACACCTATAACGACGCAGCAAGCGTCATCATAGCCAGCGCTGTCATCGCACCGGTACGGCACCCCCCGTAGTGGAGTGGTGACCGCACACCACGCGCACCTCAAACCTTGAGACCTCAGACTCTCCTCACACTCTGTGGACACTCTGCGGCCTCAAGCCCTACGGCTTCACCCGGCGAGGCCCTCGATCACCTCGGCGTTAGGCAGACCGGCCAAGGCTCGACCGGGGAGCGCGATCTTGGCGCGGCGCAGGCCCGCCCCCACCACCACCGGGTCGACCTCCACCACCCGGGAGTCGATGAAGATCGGCCAGTCCGCTGGCAGCCCAATGGGGGTGATGCCGCCGTACTCCATTCCGGTCTCGGAGATCGCCGTCTCCATCGGCGCGAAGCTCGCCTTCCGCGCGTTTATCCGGCGGCGTACCACGCCATTGATGTCGGCTCGCGTGGTGGCCAGCACGACACAGGCCGCGTACCGGACCTCGCTGCCTCGTTTGCCGGCCACGATGACGCAGTTCGCTGACTCCGCGAGGCCGACCCCGTAGCGCTCGCAGAAAGCGGCGGTGTCGGCCAGCTCCGGATCGATCTCGGCGACCTTCACCTCGGAGACGTCGACATCCGGCACCGACCACTTTTCCAAAGCCGCAGCGACCGGCGGGGCCAGCAGGTCACTACGGTCGCGGGCTGGCTCCAGCCTCAGAGTCCCGATCATGTTCAGCAATTATTCAGAACGCCCTGTCACCGCTGATCAAAGCCGCTACTCAGCAGCGGTGCGGCGTGGGCTCCAGGTCTTCAGGAGCCAGGTCAGAGCCGTGGGAAGCACACACGGTGCCCCTGTGGGGTCCGTCCGGGTATGAGGGCTCTTCACTCCATGACCAGAAATGATCGGTGAAGGTGATCGGCCCGACTGATGGTCAAGAGCCGGAAAGCACAGCACAGTAGATGCCGCACCCGCACAGACCCCCGGTGTCCGTGGCAGGGGAGGAGCACGGCCACCGGGATCAGCTGGCCCGGGACGGGTGCTGGGCGTCGGCTCTTCCCCCCGACACGCGGACCCTGCCCGTCCCGGTGCCGTCCACCCCACCCTCCCCGAGACAGGGAGAGGCGGCAACCCTGACACCAGCGCCAATGCGTCGATACCGCAGTCTCACATCGGGCGATACCGCAGCCTCACCGTCGAGACACGATGCCTGAGAGGCTCTTCAATCAGTCCCTTTCCCTAACCCGTCGGTGAGGATCCGGATCAGCGTGTCAAAACTCGCGTCCACACTCTCCGGTCGTCCGAACCCACCCAGGGTCTCTAAAGACGCGAAGCCGTGCGCCGCGGCCCGCACACACCGCGCCGCGTGGACCAGCTGCTCACCCTCCAGGCGGTAGCCCCGTAGCACAGCGAAGATCACCTCCACGACCCGCTCCCCGGCGGCGGCGAGCTCCGGGTCGTTCGGCGGTGCCTGCGGCAACGCGGCGTACCGGTGGGGAAACTCAATCGCGTACCGGCGGTAGGCCAGCAGCAACTCCCGCAACGCCTCATCGCGGGACCGCCCCATCACCACCTCGGTCAACCGGTCCGCCAACTCGTGGAAGATCCGGATGGCGATCAACCGTCGGAGCGCGTCCAGGTTGCGAACATGTTTGTACAGCGAAGGGGCGGCGACCCCGACGCGACTGGCCACGGCCGCCAAGGTCACCGCTCCAACACCCTCGGCGTCGAGGATGTTGATGGCCGTATCCACTACGGCCTCGGGCGTCAGCCCCGCCCTAGGCACGCACGCCTCCCAGGAAGTTCAGGATCGCGGCCCGGGTGATCTCGGGCGCCTCGTTGTGAGGGTAGTGTCCGGCGCCGTCGACCAACTCCACCCGCACCTGCGCCGCAGCCGTGAACAGCCGCTCTCCCTCCCGGGCCACCGCCACCGGGTCGGAGTGGTCCGGGTCCCGGGTCCCCATGATGATCAGTACCGGGCACCGTACCTCGGGGATCCGGGCGTTGGCCCCAGCCTTAGAGACAGCGGCGAGGGCGCGCAGCGCCGCCAGCCGCCCCGGCTCGGAGAAGCTGGCCCGCAAGGCGCGGGTGTACGCGCGGAAGTCGGCCGGCTTCGGCAGCTTGTACAGGCTGCTGTAGAAGAGGGTCCACAGCCGCGCGCTGCGTAGGATCACCGCCGCGAGCAGCTGCAGCAACGGGTTCAGCTTTACATCGGTAAAGAACGGCGCTATCAGCACGATCCCTGTGATCTCGTCGGGCGCCTCGGCCGCTGCCCAGATCGCCGGCGCTGGCCCGAATGAGTGACCGATCACTATCGCCGGGCCTCCGAGGTGGCGAATCAGCGCCAGCACATCCGCGCCGATGGTTTCGGGGCGGTAGTCATCCCAGCCGACGCTGGAGTCTCCCTGCCCGCGCAGGTCCATGGTGGCGACCCGGTACCCGGCCTCCGCCAAGGCCGGGATCAGGAAGCGGTAGGTCCGGCGGACATCACCCATCCCCGGGACGCATACCACCAGTGGCCCGTCTCCTCCGGTCACGTCGTAGGCGATCCGACCACCAGGCCGGTCGAGGAATTGGGTTGTGGAGGTCACGGTCATGACGGCTCCTTAGCTAGTAACCCCAGCCACCTAGTTAATCATAGTAACTAAAAAGCTAATGTCATTAGCTTTGAGGGTCAAGTTTCCTGCTCCTCGCCGTCCCACTCACCCACTGGTTCGCCGCGGGCTCACCGCGGTACAGCGGTTGGCGCGAACTCGGGCATACCCCCATCGGTCGGACGAACTCATGCCTCCTGACCGAAACCGTCCATGCCGGCCGGAACTGTCTGCGACGCGCGCCGCGATCCGCCGGGCCGACTCCGCCCTCGCCCACGGCATCACAACAGGAAATTCACCGCGCCAAGCACCACTTTTCACCTGTTTTGTGAAAAAATTTCCGTTACATAATCCCTGTTATACGGCTGCTGTTCCGGCGACGCCGCCGTCAACAATCAGCAGGCTCACCCTCGGCATCACATCGAAATCGTGCGTATTTCTTGCTACTCACGAAAAAATCTGTAACCCGGGCGTGAACCGCTTTAGAAGCTATCAGCTACACAGCTATCCCGACGCGTACTTATCACCCCACGGTACGCGCACTATCCCAGGTCACCGTTGGTACACCACATCGACGCGTCACACCCGAGAGTAGTAATACCCCTTGAAGGGGATTCAGATGATCAACTTCTATTCCTTGACCATTAGTGCATTTCAAGGCAAAAATCTGCTGGGAGCCGAACCGCAAGGGTCACCTGTCGCCAGGTGCGGATGGCGCGTGGCCTTCAACCGTTCCTTCACCTCTCCTCCGCCTGTGAGAAATGCCGAGGAGTCAGCATGCTCAAACGCATCGCATCGGTCGTGTCAGGCCTCACGCTCGCGGCCGGCCTCGTCGCCGTCACCGCACAACCCGCCCAAGCCCAACAGATCGGCGGCTTCGACTTCAGTCGCCCCGAAGTCGTTGCCACCGGGCTACAGGTCCCCTGGGGCCTGGCCTTCCTCCCCAACGGTGACGCCTTGGTCGGCGAACGCAACAGCGGCCGTGTGCTGCGGGTACGCCCCGGCAGCACCCCCCAGGTGGTCGCCACCATCTCCGGCGTCACCGCCATCGGTGAGGGCGGCCTGCTCGGCCTTGCCGTATCCCCCACCTTCACCCAAGACAACTACGTCTACGCGTACTACACCAGCGCGAACGACAACCGGGTCATCCGGTTCTCCCTCAACTCCCCCCAGACCCAGGAAACGATCCTCACCGGTATCCCCCGCGGCCAGTACCACAACGGTGGGCGTATCGCGTTCGGGCCGGACAGGCTGCTCTACATCAGCACCGGTGACGCCGGGCAGTCCGCTAACTCCCAAAACCTCAACAGCCTCGGTGGCAAGATTCTGCGGATACACCCGGACGGCACAGTGCCGTCCGACAACCCGTTCCCCGGCTCTCCGGTCTACAGCCTGGGTCACCGCAACGTGCAAGGCCTGGCCTGGGACAGCGATGGTCGGCTTTACGTCTCCGAACTCGGCCAGAACGCCTGGGACGAGGTGAACCACGTCGTCCCCGGTGGCAACTACGGCTGGCCGATCGTGGAAGGCATCGGGAGCGATCCCAACTACCGCAACCCCATCGTGACGTGGCGGACCTCCGAGGCTTCCCCCAGCGGCGCGGCGATCGCCAATGACACCTTGTTCGTCGCGGCGCTGCGCGGGCAGCGTCTGTGGGCGGTACCGCTGGACGGCAGCGGGGGCGCCGGCACCCCGACCGCTGTCCTGCAGGGTGCCTACGGCCGACTTCGGACGGTCGCGGTCGGACCCGACGGCTGGCTGTGGCTGACCAACACCAACCGCGACGGCGCTGGTTTCCCCCGTCCGAACGACGACCAGATCCTGCGCTTCCCGCCGGTAGGCAGCACCCCGCCGTCAACGCCACCCATCACCTCGTCGCCGCCCAACACGAGCCAGCCGCCATTGCCTTCGGGTTGCACCGCCACCTACCGAATCGCCAACCAGTGGAGCGGCGGTTTCCAGGCGGAGGTGACGGTCACCAACTCCGGCACGTCCCCCATCAATGGCTGGACAGTGCGCTGGACCTTCAGTAACGGTCAAACCGTTACCCAAGGATGGGGCGGTATTTATACCCAGTCCGGTGCTGAGGTGACGGTACGCAACCAAGCCTGGAACGGTGTACTTGGTCCCGGAGCATCAACAACAACAGGCTTCATCGGGACCTGGAACAACGCCACCAACGCGGTACCGACACTCAGCTGCACGAGTTCCTGAGTCACACGCCGATACCAGGAATCACCCGTGATCCGGTGAAGAGCGGGTCATCATTTCGCCCGCCCTTCACCGGATCATCATTTCATATCGGATGTCATGCACTATTCAACTGATCTATATCCTTATTCGTGCTAAGCATTGACAATCGTGACTGAACGTGTGAATCTCTGACCTAGGGCCGCCGCAGGAGCTGTGTGGACCGGCACGGAAGCCTGGGGAAGCTGTCCGTGCGTACTTCTCACATGTCTGGCCATCGGCATCTGGCCTTTTGTCTTGTCCGTCCGCGCGGGCCCGCGTGTGATTAACGGCCCCTCACATCCGGCTCGCGCAGCCAGCTGTCCGTATCGAGTCAACCTTTGAGGTCCCCATGTCTCGTAAATCGCTGTTTCTGCGCATGTTCGCCGTGACGGCCGCTGCGGTCGCGGTGGCGGCAGTAGGCCTGACCAGCCCAGCCTCAGCCCACGGCGCGGTCATCAACCCGGCATATCGCGCTTACAGCTGTTGGCAGCGGTGGGGCAATGACCACCTCAACCCGAACATGGCCTATCAGGACCCGATGTGTTACCAGGCCTGGCAGGCCAACCCGAACGCCATGTGGAACTGGAACGGCCTGTACCGCAACGGTGTCGGCGGTAACCACCAGGCCGCGGTTCCCAACGGCACTCTCTGCAGCGGTGGTCACGCTGAGGGCGGTCGCTACAACGCCCTGGACGCCGTGGGTAACTGGCACGCCACCCAGATCAGCACCAACTTCACGATGACCATCTTCGACCAGGCGAGCCACGGCGCGGACTACTTCCGTGTCTACGTGACCCGTCAGGGCTTCAACCCGACCACCCAGCCGCTGACCTGGAGCGCCCTGGAGTTGGTCGCTCAGACCGGTCCTCGGCCCGCCAGCCAGTGGCAGCAGGTCCCGGGTGGTGTTCAGACCACCATCAACGTCAGCGCGCCCGGCCGTAGCGGTCGCCACATCGTCTACACCATCTGGCAGGCCAGCCACATGGACCAGGCCTACTACTGGTGCAGCGACGTGATCTTCTGATCCCCTCCCGACCAGGAAAATAACCCACACACCAACGAGGGCCGGGTACGGATTGCCGTACCCGGCCCTCACCTGTGTGGCGTACCCAGAACACGATCCACGCCCGGCCCGCAGCGCCAGACGACGTGGTTTCGAAAGCCACGCGCGCGTACCTGCAAAAACCAGCGCCTAGCGAAGCATCCACGATGGGCACCCGGCGCCGCCAGCCCACTGAAATACGTCCATAGTGGACCTGGCGTGGATGTGCCTCCCCCTACCGGCACATCCACGCCAGGCGCATCACCGCCCCGGCACACGCCGGGACGTCGCGTGAGCCGGCCCCACGGCAGGGGACCGCCTCATCGCTGCGTTTATGTTGTGGTGCGGTACTGACAGACCTCCCGCCGCCGGTTTAGGCGGTCACCCGGCCGCCGCGGGAGTTTCAAACGCCCAAGACACCAGATCAACACTGCGGTTGTAGGTGTCGGGCGGTTCATCAAGCTCTTGCTGAGCGGGGAGGATCCGGTACATCCGCTCATCGAAGTCAACCAACACCGCGCCGTAACTGGTGTCGTTCACCCGCACGGACACGTTGTCAGCCATCCCAGGACCACCGGCCTCACAGTCGATCCGGGTGCAGGGAAGCGCACCTAAGTCGACCGTGTAACCAGGCTTGACGCTGAAGCCCGTCGAGGTCCGAGCGTAGTCGTGGTAGAAGCACAACGTGCCATCAGGACATTGCGCCCCATCCGGTAACTGAGTCACGCCAGGGGGAAGCTGCGTCACCGTTGACGCACGCCCCACACCCGGACCTCCCGGTAAGACCACAACCGCAACTGCCGCCACCCCCACCATGGACCGGTAGGCCCAACTCCGCCGAGGAGCGGGAGAGGCAGAAGGACAGAAGCGGCAGTCATCACGCATCGCTACTCCCAGCACGGAGACAGCTACCCGCCGCGACAATTGAAGCACCTGCCGCGTTCATTGGCGGCCAAAACCGAAAACCAGATAGACACCCGGCGAAGCCACCGGGTGCCCCTCCCACGCCGTCACGACGCCAGTGCTTTACGCGCTGGTCAGGGCGTTGCGGGCCGCAGCCGTAACAGCATCACCTCCATCACCGGCCTGCCTGGATAGCGACACCACCCGATGAACTGCCACCCCCAACGGCGGTACATCTGAGCCGCAGCGGCCTCAGGATTGACGTTGAGAGTCGCCCACTGCTCCAGCCGGTCGGCCAACAACGTGTTCAGCAGACGCCGTCCGACCCCACGCCCTCGCACCTCCCGCCGCACCGCCAACTCGTAAACCGCGAACTTCGCGCAACCGGCCACCTCCGGCGGCGCCGGGGTATCACAGTGCCGCCACCACTCATCCGGGGCCATGGTGTACCCGTACGCCATCCCGGTCAGCGCATCACCAGTACGGGAGATCACCAAAGCGAAACCAGGCTGGCGGGTCTGTCGACGGAACCTCCGGACGAACCCAGCAACGTCCTCCGGCCCCTCCCGGTACGGAGGCTCGGCGAACACCTCGGCGTAGAGATCAGATAGATCTTCAGCGAGACCAGAGGCTAACTCAGCGGGTACACGCTCAATCATGGAGTGACGTTATCGAGAGACCTCTCGCAACATCACTACTCCCTAGAGTGACATCTCCCATCCTTTTACGTCATCTTCCACCTCTACAGCCAAATTAACCGCTAGAGTGCCTTCTGCTAACTTCAGCGAGCCCGCGATAGAAGTTGGCAGAACCTCGCCGACACGCCATGACCGACTGATCCGCAACAAGTCGGCAACGCGCTACTGGTGAACGGAGCCATCATTCGGTGCATGGCCTCCGTTCCGTGACCAGGTGGGGCCTCATCCGCCCCACCCTGGTCCCGACAGGCTGAGCTCAGGGCTGTGGGGAAGGACCTGCCCTCCCTCCCCGTCAGACCGGCCGGGGCACCCAGCGAGGGGCAAACGCCGAGGGCCCCGGCCACCTGCCTCCCACACCACGCGACCCACCACATACCGCAGCAACCAGACGGACCCACAACCGCGACCGAACAGCAGCACCACATGCCCATCCAAGCGACACGGGAACCCGCTGACGCGGCGTCGATCAGCCCACTGGCAGAGATCCCCAGGTAGCGGCCCGGTAAGGAGGTACAGGTCGCCCCTGGCTTTCCTTACTTACATGGAGATGTCCCGACACCTATCAGGTGCCGTGATCGCATCATCCCGACACGAGAAGCGACCAGCCTGCTGGACAGGCACCTACATGGGCAGCCAAGCTGAGACACCGACACCGATAGAGGAGTCAATGGCCTGATACAGGGCACCTGACTCAGTCCAAGCCCTCACACATGATCATTTAGTTTTGACGCTCTGACCAGCACAGATGCACAACCGGCGGACCGCTGCAAAAATCGACTCAGCCAAGCCTCGAAAGCGGGTCTGACCTGCGATTTGAGGTTAGGGTCGCTTCATCACCCCTAGAGGGATCGCAACAACCCTGGGGCAACTGTGTAGGCAGCACCAACCCGTCGCTTCATCACTCCTAGAGGGGCGTACGACGATGGCCCTGCTCCCATCACAGGAGCAGGGCCATCGTGTTAGTGAGTGCTCACGATCAGAGGAGCTGGTGGCCGGGGTGGTTAGGTGTTATCGGTGTCTCAGGGGTGAAGTAAGCACTCGCTATCTCACGGGCGTACACCACCGGCATGTGGTCAGGCGACAGACCAACGGTGTGAGCACGGCGACAGGCCGGTTAGTCAACAGTCACAGGCGCACGGGGGCCACAAGACGGCGGCGTGGTTGCGCTGGTTGATATGGGGAGGTGAGAAGGCCGCCTTAAAAGAGGGCGATCGGCCGCTGAGGCCAGCGGCTGCGCCAGCCTGTGTCGGATGTTCGTTTCTGGTGGAGACGAGGGGACTTGAACCCCTAACCCCCGCCTTGCAAAGGCGATGCTCTGCCAGTTGAGCTACGTCCCCGGCTCGGTCAGGTAGTGATCACTAACTGACCTGAAGCGCAAAAGCCGGCACCCGGACGGCTGGCCCGGGCCCGGCGTACCGGTAGATACCTCTACCGCAGGTCGGGAGCGGTGGTCGCCTCGTGCCACAGGGCCCGCTCATCGTTGGCGCTCTTGATCTTGCGAACGATGATCGCCGCTGCGCCGATAACGCCAGCGATGATCAGCAGCCTTTTGAACATCAGGCGTTACCCCTTCTGTCGCCTTCGTTCCGTGGGGCTAGCTGGAATCGAACCAGCGACCTCAGAGTTATCAGCTCTGCGCTCTAACCGACTGAGCTATAGCCCCGGGTGCGAGCATGAAGGTTACCCCATGCTCGCACGCGACCCAAATCCGGGTGCCGGAAGCGAGTTCCGTGTCACCCGGATCCTGGTCACTCCTTCTCGGAGAGGGTCACTTCGATGCCACCGACCAGGTCGGCGCACACGTTGTAGATGAACGCTCCCAGCGTGCACAGTGCGGTGAACAGCACCATGTTGACCACGCCCAGCAGGGTCGCTACCCCGATGACCCCCCGCGCGGTGAGACGGAAGCTGAAGCCGCCGTCGTCGCCCTCGCTGCTCCCGATGAGGGAGCCGAGGGTCTCGTTCACGCTGTCGAAGACGCCCATCGCGTCGAGCGCGACGTACAGGACCGTCGTCGCGACGATCATCACAATGAACAGCACGAAGGAGACGGCGAAGGAGAACTTCATCACCGACCATGGGTCGACCCGCTTGAGATGAAGCTTCGCTCGCCGTGGACCTCGTGTCGCCGAGGTGACCGTGGCTCGTGCCGCGCGCACCGCCTCAGCGACTTGCGCCTTGGCTCCTACGGCGCCTGCGGTCGCCCCGAGGGTACCTGTACCGGTAAGGCCATCCGGTGAGGTCGGTGGCGCCGGCATACCCGGCGGCCGGACATAACGTGTGGCCCCCGAGGGGGCCGACTCCCCCGTGGGCGCTACCGACGCACGGCCGACCGCGGCCCGGCCCGTGGACGCCGAGCCTGATTGACCTTGGGCACCGGCGCCCGAAGATTGCGTCTTCGCGTCTGTCGTCATGCGGCTAGTCCTGTCCGTCAGGCTCGTCAGCATTGCGGGCGATCGCGATCAGGCTCACGCCCTCCGGAAGGTCCATGAGCTTGACTCCCATTGTGTTCCGGTCGCGGGTGCGGCGTACAGGCTTCACCGGAGTCCGGATAACTCCGCCATTAGATGTGATAGCGAAAAGTTCATCGTCGCCGGTGACCGCCAGGGCGCCGATCAGGCTGCCACGCCGGGGCGTGATCTTCGCGGTCACGACCCCCTTACCGCCCCGTCCCTGCCGGGGGTACTCCTCGATGGGGGTGCGTTTCGCGTAACCGCCACCGGTCGCCACAAGCACATCGATACCCTCCCGGACGACCTCCATGGTCAGCAGCTCGTCGCCCTCGCCGAACCGCATGCCGATGACGCCGGAGGTGGCCCGTCCCATGGGGCGCAGCACCTCGTCGTTGGCTTGGAAACGGATGGCTTGGGCGTGCTTGCTCACCAACAGAAGGTCGTCGTCCGGTCCGATCAGGAGCGCTCGGACCAGTTCATCGTCATCTTTGAGATTGATGGCGATGATTCCACCCGAACGGTTGGAATCGAACTCCTCCAACCGGGTCTTTTTCACTAGTCCGTTTTTGGTAGCCAGGACCAGGTAGGGCGCCGCCTTGTAGTCGGAGATCTCAATGACCTGGGCGATCTCCTCCCCGGGCTGGAAGGCGAGCAGGTTCGCCACGTGCTGGCCGCGGGCGGCGCGGCCCGCCTCGGGGATTTGGTACGCCTTGGCGCGGTAAACCCGTCCCTTGTTGGTGAAGAACAGCAGCCAGTCGTGGGTGGAGCAGATGAAGAAGTGGCTGACGATGTCGTCTTGACGGAGCGCGGCGCCCTGGACGCCCTTGCCGCCCCGCTTCTGGGACCGGTACTGATCGAGCTTGGTCCGCTTGGCGTACCCGGTCCGGGTGATGGTGACGACCACATCCTCCCGTGCGATGAGGTCCTCCATGGAGACCTCACCGTCGAAGGGCACGATCTGGGTCCGCCGCTCGTCGCCGTACTTCTCGACGATGCCGGCCAGCTCCTGGCCGACGATGCTTCGCTGCCGTTCCGGCCGGGCCAGGATGTCCTCCAGGTCGGCGATCCGTGCTTCGATCTCGGCCAGCTCGTCGAGGATCTTCTGCCGCTCCAACGCCGCCAGGCGACGCAGCTGCATGTCCAAGATGGCGGTGGCCTGCAGCTCGTCGACTTCCAGCAGCTCGATCAGGCCGGTCTTGGCTTCGTCCGAGTTCGGGGAACGGCGGATCAGCGCGATGACCTCGTCCAGCCGGTCGAGGGCCTTGGTCAGACCCCGCAGGACGTGGGCCCGCTCCTCCGCCTTGCGGAGCCGGTGGCGGGTACGCCGGACGATGACCTCGATCTGGTGATCGACGTAGTAGCGCAGGAACTGGGCCAGGTTCAGGGTGCGCGGCACCCCGTCCACCAGGGCCAGCATGTTGGCGCCGAACGTCTCCTGCAGCTGGGTGTGCTTGTACAGGTTGTTCAGCACCACCTTGGCGACCGCGTCCCGCTTGAGGACCAGGACGATCCGGAGGCCGGTACGCCCGGAGGTCTCATCCCGGATGTCCGCGATGCCGGTCAGTTTGCCTTCTTTGATCAGGTCGGCGATCCGCTCCGCCAGGTTGTCCGGGTTGACCATGTACGGCAGCTCGGTGACCACCAGGCAGGTGCGGCCCTTGCTGTCTTCGTCAACCTCGACCACGGCCCGCATCCGGATCGAGCCGCGACCGGTGCGGTAGGCCTCCTGGATCCCCTCCACCCCGACCACGAGCGCGCCGGTGGGGAAGTCCGGGCCCTTGATGAAGTTCATCGCGGCGGCGAGGGTCTCCTCCTCGCTCGCGTCCGGGTTGTCCAGGCACCACTGGACCGCCTGGGCGACCTCCCGCAGGTTGTGCGGCGGGATGTTCGTCGCCATGCCGACCGCGATACCGGTTGACCCGTTGACCAGCAGGTTCGGGAACCGGGAGGGCAGGATCGTCGGCTCCTGCGTACGCCCGTCGTAGTTGGGCTGGAAATCGACGGTGTCCTCGTCGATGTCCCGCAGCATCTCCATAGCCAGCGGGTCCAGCCGGCACTCGGTGTACCGCATGGCCGCCGGCGGGTCATTTCCGGGGGAGCCGAAGTTACCGTTGCCGTCGATCAGGGGGTAACGCAGCGACCAGGGCTGCGCCATGCGGACTAGGGAGTCGTAGATCGGGCTGTCGCCATGGGGGTGGTAGTTCCCCATCACGTCGCCGACGACACGCGAGCACTTCACATAGCCGCGGTCGGGTCGGTAGCCCCCGTCGAACATCCCGTAGAGGATCTTGCGGTGGACCGGTTTGAGGCCGTCACGAACATCGGGCAGCGCCCGTCCCACGATCACGCTCATCGCGTAGTCGAGGTACGAACGCTGCATCTCGATCTCGATGCCGACCGGCTCGATGCGTTCGCCGCGCTCGCGCGGGACCGTCGTCTCGGTCACGGATCGCCCTTCGCTGTGGATAACTCTGTGGATACTGTGGATAGACGCTCACGTATCGTGGCGAGACGTCTGACGAGGGGTGTCAGACGTCTAGGAAGCGGATGTCCTTGGCGTTGCGCTGGATAAACCGACGCCGAGCCTCGACGTCCTCGCCCATCAAGACGCTGAAGAGTTCATCCGCGGTTGCGGCGTCGTCGAGAGTCACACGGAGCAGGGTGCGGGTGGCCGGGTTCATCGTGGTCTCCCACAGCTCCGTGTAGTTCATCTCACCCAGACCCTTGTTCCGCTGGATGTCCTCGGGCTTGGCCTTGGGGTTCTTCTCCTGCCGCAGCCGGATCAGACCGTCGCGTTCCTTGTCGGAGTAGGCGTACTCGACATCGTTGCCCCGCTTATCCCACTTGATCTTGTAGAGCGGCGGCTGCGTCAGGTAGACGTGCCCCAGTTCGATCAGTGGCCGCATGAACCGGAACAGCAGGGTCAGCAGCAGAGTGTTGATGTGCTGACCGTCGACGTCGGCGTCGGCCATCAGCATGATCTTGTGGTAGCGCAGCTTGTCGATGTCGAAGTCATCGTGGATGCCGGTGCCCAGCGCGGTGATCAGCGCCTGCACTTCAGCGTTCTTCAGCACCCGGTCGATGCGTGCCTTCTCAACGTTGAGGATCTTTCCGCGGATGGGCAGGATCGCCTGGATACGCGGGTCACGCCCCTGCTTGGCGGAGCCGCCAGCGGAGTCACCCTCGACAATGAACAGCTCGCACTCGCGCGGATCCGTGGACTGGCAGTCGGCGAGCTTGCCGGGCATGGAGCTGGTCTCCAGCAGGCTCTTGCGACGGGCCAGCTTGCGGGCCTGCGCGGCGGCCACCCGGGCCCGGGCCGCAGCTGAGGCCTTCTGAAGAATGACGCGGGCCTCGCTGGGGTTACGCTCGAACCAGTCGCTGAGCCACTCGTTGCAGGCGCGCTGCACGAAGCTTTTGACCTCGGTGTTGCCGAGCTTGGTCTTGGTCTGCCCCTCGAACTGAGGCTCCCGGATCTTCACCGAGATGATGGCGGCCAAGCCTTCGCGGATGTCCTCACCGGTGAGGCGCTCGTCTCCCTTGAGGAGCTTCTTCTCCTGCCCGTACCGGTTGACCACAGTGGTCAGCGCGGTCCGGAAGCCCTCCTCGTGGGTGCCACCTTCGTGCGTGTTGATCGTGTTAGCGAAGGTGTACACGCTCTCGCCGTAGGACTCGTTCCACTGCATGGCGACCTCAAGCGCCATGCCCTCCTGCTCGGCCTCCAGCTCGATGACGGACTTGTGGATCGCGTTCTTGGTCTGGTTGAGGTGGCGCACAAAGTCCGCGATGCCGCCCTTGTAGCAGAAGGTCACCTCGCGTGGCTTGGCCTCCTGCGCGTCGACGCCCGCCGGAGGCTCGTTGTTGCGCTCGTCCCGCAGCACGATGGTCAGACCGCGGTTGAGGAAGGCCATCTCCTGCAGCCGCCGGTAGATGGTCTCGAAGTTGAACTCGACGGTCTCGAAGATCTCCGGGTCCGGCCAGAAACTCACCGAGGTCCCGGTACGGTTCGTGGCCTCACCCTTACGCAGTGGGCCGGGACGGGCGTTGACGTAGCTCTGCCGCCAGACGTAACCGCTGGTATGAATCTCGACTTCCAGGCGGACTGAGAGCGCGTTGACGACGGAGACACCCACGCCGTGCAAACCGCCGGAGACCGCGTAGGCCTTACCGTCGAACTTTCCACCCGCGTGCAGTGTGGTCAACGCCACCTCCACACCCGGCTTCTTCAGCTTGGGGTGGAGGTCGACAGGGATTCCCCGGCCGTTGTCGACAACCCGGACGCCGCCGTCGGAGAGCAACGTCACCTCAATGGTGTCGCAGTATCCCGCCAGCGCCTCGTCGACGGAGTTGTCGACCACCTCCCACACCAGGTGGTGCAGGCCGCGCTCGCCGGTGGAGCCGATATACATACCAGGGCGCTTACGGACCGCCTCGAGCCCTTCGAGCACGGTCAGGGAAGCCGCCGTGTAGTCATCGTGTTTCTTGGGAGCTGCCACCCTCGGTCACTTTCTCCGCCAGTGGCGGGCGTCAAGGCGCGCTGGCTGACGAACGGCACACGCGGGATTGACCACGCACGGGCTTCCTTTGCCCGGGTACGCAGCCCGGTACTCCACCAGCGGCCGCCAGTCACCCCGGCCCTGGAGACCGGGAACACTGGTCACGTCCAGTAAGCCGCTCACGTATGCCGTCCGGCACGGTACACGCGCCGTCGGATCAACTTGCACTCTCGTTGTGCAATCCTACTTTGCCCGTACGACAGAACCCGCGCGGCGGGCGCTGTGGTCGCCGTAGCGCCCCGAAAAGCATAGGGGTTAAGGCCCCCCACACAGACCAGGAGTTCAAGGCTCCACATTCCCGTTCGGGACCTGTCGGGGTCGGGGTTCACCCATAGGTGTCGCCGGGTCCTCGTCCCCGTACTCGGCGTGGTCCTCGGCTCCACGAAGGGGCCGCCGGGCCGTGGATACGCACCTGGGTCACGACCTTCGGACCGACCTCCTGGGCGATCTTGGCGAGCATCTGCCGGGAGAGCAGACGCAGCTGGGTGGCCCAGGTGGTGGATTCGGCCTCAACGGTCAGTTCCCCATTTTCCAACTTGACCGGACGGCAGTGGGCGGCGATGTCGGGACCCACCACCCGGGCCCAGGCCCCGAACACCAACGCCTCGGCCGCCGGCCGCTGCCAGCCCCGATCACGAATCAGTTTGGCCAGAAGCACCTTAAAGGGTTGGGGGTCCCGGGGGTCGGGCCCCGCGGCGGTGTACCCCCCTGAGCCACTGCGGCGCCGCGGCGAAGGGTCACTGCGGCGCGCGGAGGCACGCTGAGAGCTGCGGGCCGCCTCCAGCATCGCCCGGGCCAGGTCGGCTCCGCGCAGCTGCCCCTCCGGCGCAGGGGACGCCGCGGCAGAAGACGGCGGCTCCGGGGACGACGGTACGCCCGCCGGCGTGGCGCCACCGGCGCCACCGACACCGTCAGTGCTGGACGCCCGGGACGGACGCGCCGCCCGCGATGCGCCCCGGCTCGACCACCGCTCAGCAGACACGGCGTACCGTTCCTTCCGCCACGTCGTAGCGGGCTCCCCGCAGCGCCTCCGGGACGTCCGCCGCCACCGCGCAGGTGATCAACACCTGGGTGGCCCCAGACACCAACTCCCCGAGACGCTCCCGCCGGGTGGCGTCCAACTCGGCGAAGACGTCGTCCAACGCCAGGACGGGCTCGATCCCCTCCGATCGGAGCAGGTCGTAGCTGGCCAGCCGCAGCGCGAGCGCGAACGACCAACTCTCGCCGTGACTGGCGTACCCCTTCGCCGGCAGGTCCCCCAACCGCAGCAGAAGGTCATCCCGGTGGGGCCCGACCAGCGTGACGCCCCGCTCCTCCTCGGCGGGACGGGACCGCGCCAGGGCGGCCAGCAGCCTCGCGGCCAGCACATCCCGGTCCACCCGGGGCCCGTCGCTTCCCGCGCTGACCAGGGAGGTGGTCATGTCCTCGCCGTCGTCGGCGAGTCCGCACCGGTACTCGATGCGGGCGCGCCCACCCCCCGGGCTGACCGCGTCGTACGCCTTCTCCACATGCGGGCTCAACGCTGAGACCAGCTCCAAACGGCCGGCCAGCAGCTCCGCGCCGTACCGGGCCAGATGGGCGTCCCACACCTCCAGGGTCCGTAGGTCCGCGGCCCCTGGCGTTCCCCGGCCGGCCTTCCGCGCCAGATAAGCGGTACGCAGCAGCGCGTTGCGCTGTTTCAACACGCGTTCGTAGTCGCTGCGGACACCCGCGAAACGGGGGTAGCGGGCAACCAGCAGGTCATCCAAAAACCGTCGCCGCTCCGCGGGATCACCCCGCACCAGGGCCAGGTCCTCAGGGGCGAAAAGCACCTGCCGCAAGGCGCCCAGGATCTCCCGAGGGCGAGACACCGGGGACCGGTTCAAGCGCGCCCGGTTGGCTTTACCGGGCACGATCTCCAACTCGACCGTCAGCTCCCGACCGCCGTGGACGATGGCGGTGCGGACGATCGCGCGTTGCGCACCGGCCCGGACCAGGGGAGCGTCGGTCCCGACCCGGTGGCTGGACAGGCTCGCCACGTACCCCAGGGCCTCGAGGAGATTGGTCTTGCCCTGGCCGTTGGGTCCGACCAACACGCTAGGTCCGGGCTCGAAATCCACAGCCACCTGTGGATAACTCCGGAAGTCAACGAGGTTGAGGTGACGGACGAACACGGTATGTCGTGGCCCTACTCAGATTTGACCGCGTGGCCACCGAACTGGTGGCGCAGCGCGGCGACCGCCTTCATTGCGGGGGAGTCCTCCTGACGGGAGGTGAAACGGGCAAATAACGCGGCCGCGATGACGTTGAGCGGCACCGCCAACCGGATCCCCTCTTCAACCGTCCAGCGGCCCTCGCCGGAGTCCTCCGCGTACCCACTCAGATTCGCCAGCTCAGGGTCCTCGTCCAACGCACGGTCGAGCAGGTCGAGCAGCCAGGAGCGCACCACGCTGCCCTGCCGCCAAGACTTGATCACTCCCGGCACGTCGGTCACCACGCCGCTCGCCCGCAGCAGCTCATACCCCTCGGCGTAGGCGTGCATCATGCCGTACTCGATGCCGTTGTGGACCATCTTGGCGTAATGGCCGGCACCGACCGGGCCGGCATGAACGAACCCGAACTCGCCCTCCGGCTTCAGCGCCTCAAAGATCGGCATCGCCCGGGCGACGTGCTTGGGGTCACCGCCGACCATCAGCGCGTACCCCTCCTGTAACCCCCAGACGCCACCGGAGACCCCGACATCCAGGTAACCGATGCCTCGCTCGGCGAGGCGCTCGGCGTGCTTGATGTCGTCGGTGTAGTGGGAGTTTCCGCCGTCAATAACAAGATCACCGGCGCTGAGCAGCTCTCCCAGCTCGGTGATCGTCTGACGGGTAGGTTCCCCAGCGGGGATCATGACCCAGACGATGCGGGGAGCGTTGAGCTTGCTGACCAGCTCGGCGAGGCTGGTGACGTCACTGACCTTGGGATCGTGGGAGTACCCGATCACATCGTGGCCAGCCCGGCGAAGCCGCTCGCGCATGTTGCCACCCATGCGTCCGAGCCCGACAAGCCCAAGTTGCATGCTGTCCCTCCGCTGTCCGGGGTGGGGTACGCCGAAGCGCTCCACCGGAGCCTGACGTACGGCTCCCGCCATGGGCCGGGGCCTGGCGGGAGCGGGGTCACGGGAGGTGCTCCCGGCCCACCGGCGTTGAGTGCCAGGTGGTTCGGCGCGGCCGCTGGTGGACAGAACCAGGCTAACCGGCCCGCCCACCTTCCGCGCCCCAGGAGTGATCCGTCCCAGTAGTGATCCCAGGCATACGTCCGGCGCCGACCCGAGGCGGGAGAACAGGGTCAGTTCCCCAGCCGGATCGGCATGAGTAGGTAGCGGTAGCTGGTGTCAGGCTCCCCCTCGGTGGTGGCACCGGAGAGCACGGCCGGCTTGAAGGGGTCGTTGAACGACAGCACCGCCACCGGGTTGTTGAGCGCCCCCAGCCCATCGGTGAGGAACGTCGGGTTGAAGGCGATGGTCATCTCCTCACCCTTGTACTCGCACTCCATCGCCTCGCTCGCGCGGGCCTCTTCGGTGCCGCCGGCCTCGATCACCACGGTGCCGTCGGAGAAGCTGAGGCGTACCGGGGTGTTGCGCTCGGCGACCAGAGCCACCCGCTTGACCACCGCGGTCAACTCCGAGACGTTCACCCGGGCTTCGGCTGAGTAGCTCTCAGGGAACAAGGACTTGACCTGGGGCAGGTCCCCATCCAACAGCCGGCTGGTGGTACGGCGGCCCCCACCGGCGAAGCCGACCAAGCCCTCTCCCGTCCCGCTGCCGGACAGCGCGAGGGTGACCTCACCCCCCAGCGACCCCAGGGACCGGGCGGTCTCGGCCAGGGTACGCGCGGGCACCAGCGCGGTCAGGCTGGTGTCGGGAGCCTCAGGGCGCCACTGCAGTTCACGGACAGCGAGCCGGTAGCGGTCGGTGGCCACCATGGTGAGTGTGGAGCCCTCCAGCTCCAGACGCACCCCGGTGAGGATCGGCAGGGTGTCGTCTCGGCCAGCGGCGACCGCCACCTGGGACACCGCACTGGCGAACGCCGCGGAGTCGACGGTCCCCACGCTCGGCGGCATGTCAGGCAGGGTGGGGTAGTCCTCCACCGGCATGGTGGGCAGAGTGAATCGGGCGCTACCGCAGACGATCTCAACCCGGGAACCGTCGGTGGACACGTCCACCGGCTTGGCGGGCAGAGCCCGGGTGATCTCGGCGAGCAGACGTCCAGAGACCAAAGCGGTGCCGTCCTCGTCGGCGTGCACATCCAGCCCGACCTGACTGGACACCTCGTAGTCGAAACCCGAGATGGTCAGCCGGCCTTCACTGGCGCGGAGTAGGACGCCGGCGAGGACGGGGACAGAAGGGCGGCTGGGCAAGCTCTTGGCGGTCCACGCCACGGCGTCCGCCAGGGCGTCCCGCTCGACCCGGAACTTCATCAGATTCCTCCTGCGAGAGCTGAGTGTGTGCGCTGGTTCAGCGATTCAGCTGTGTCGTTGAGTAGGGCTACCGGTCTGGTTATCCACGGATCTTGAAGGGCCGACTATTTCTTTTTGATCCCTTTAGATGTAAAACTCATCGTCATAGTAGGGGCTGTGGAAACTGTGGAAAACTGACGTTTTCGCAGCTCAGGACGGATATAGCGGTGTGGATTGTCTGTGTACTGCGGGCCGATCACCTGGGGAGGGCGAACCGATCGATGTGGACGGTAATTCCGCCTCCACACCCGTCCACAGCGGTATCCCCAACCTATACACAGGGTTATCCACAGAGGTTGTGGATAGCTGCGACCCCCGCGACACGCCCCGTCCACAGCACTATCCACATGGTTATCCACAGGGTTATGCACAAGTTGTGGATGTTGGGGACGCGGGAGCGGCACATGAAGAGTGGAGGCGGGCACGGCTGTACCTTCCGGCTGGACGGCTTAGGTGCCGTCGCGATCGTGTCGAGCAACAGATAAGAAACCGCGTAAATGTCCTATATTTCGGAAACGCGGATTTTTACGGGCTCGATGCTTGTTGTTTGATGCGGTTGGTGAGTTCGGCGATTTGGTTATAGAGGCTGCGCCGTTCGGCCATCTGCTGCCGGATCTTGCGGTCGGCGTGCATGACGGTGGTGTGGTCGCGTCCGCCGAACGCCTGACCGATCCGGGGCAGGGAGAGGTCGGTCAGCTCCCGACAGAGATACATCGCCACCTGCCGGGCGTTGACCAGTAGCCGGGATCGCGAGTTCCCCCGCAGATCCTCCACACCCACCCCGAAGTATTCGGCGGTGGCCGCCATGATCTGTTCGACGCCGATCTCGGGACCGGCCCCATCCGGGATGAAGTCGCGCAGCACCTCCTCGGCGAGCGCGAGGTCGACCGGGGCCCGGTTGAGGCTGGCGAAGGCGGTGACTCTGATCAGTGCGCCTTCCAGTTCCCGGATCGAGTTGGAGATCCGGCTGGCGATGAACTCCAGGACGTCCGGTGGCGCGTACAGCCGCTCCTGGGCCGCCTTCTTCTGCAGGATCGCGATCCGGGTCTCCAGGTCCGGGGGCTGGATGTCCGCGAGCAAGCCCCACTCGAAGCGGGTACGCAGCCGATCCTCCAGTGTCGCCAGCTGCTTGGGGGACCGGTCAGAGGTGATGACGATCTGCTTGTTGGCGTTGTGCAGAGTGTTGAAAGTGTGGAAAAACTCCTCCTGTGTCCGCTCCCGGTTCTCAAGGAACTGAATGTCGTCAATAAGCAGAATGTCGACATCCCGGTAGCGGCGCTGGAACGCCTGGGTCTTGTCGTCCCGCAGTGAGTTGATGAAGTCGTTGGTGAATTCCTCGGTCGACACGTACCGCACCGACCGGGCGTTGCCCAGGCTCTGCGAGTAGTGGCCGATCGCGTGCAGCAGGTGCGTCTTCCCCAGCCCGGAGTCTCCGTAGATAAACAGTGGGTTGTACGCCTTGGCCGGGGACTCCGAGACCGCCACGGCGGCCGCGTGCGCAAATCGGTTACTGGATCCGATAACGAACGTTTCAAAGGTGTATTTCGGATTAAGTCGGTTAGAGCCTTCGGTGCCGCGGGTACGCCCGGCGAGGTCGACAACATCGGCCAACGCCCCGAGGCGGGACAACGGCGGATCGTTGGCCGTACTGGGCGGGAGGATGGGGTCAGACGGAGGTTCGAGGCCGGGAAGAATGCCCTGCCCTTGACGGGGTTCTGTCGGATACCGAGGAGCGTCGGATTCTCCCCGCCGGGAAGTGTCTACACCGGGCAGGTTCGGAGGCAGATCCCACTTCGGTGGATTGCCCGGTACAGAGGCTTGGCCGATATGCGGCCTACGGTAAGAAGCGGCGGACTCGTCCGAGGAGTGGCTGATCTGAGGCTGGGGATAGGGCTTCTGGTCATGCATCCCCAGGGCCGTGCCGGTGGGGGTCACGGGCGCTGCCCGCTCCGTATCCGGCTTGTCCTCGATCGCGCGGACGGTGACTGCCACCTCGATCGGTCGCCCCAGCCTGCGCGACAGCGCCTCGGTGATCGCAGGACGCAGTCGGGATTCGATGACTTCACGGGCGAACTGGTTCGGGGCGGCCACGATCGCGGTGTCCTCGACTAGCGCGATGGGGCGTGTCAACCGCAGCCAGGCCCGCTGCTGCGGCGACAGGCTCTCATCGGCCAGCTCCTCGGTCGCCGCTGCCCAGATCGTCGCCAGGCCGATCGTTTCGTCGGTCACTGCCGCGCCACCCCCTCCGCTGACTCCACGTGCTCCACCGACGGCTGATGCGCTGGGCGGCGCGCTCGGCGGGAGATGCTCGTCAAGCACCGAACCCTAGTCGTTGTCCACAGGTTGTCCACAGGCCATACCGGCCCACTGTGGGCTTGTGTGACCGCGGGGGGAACCCTATGGACTTTCGCGCGTCTGCCCGATTTGTATGGAAATGTAATTAAAGATGCTGTGTTACATTTCTGCCAACGGCGCCGATTGGGACAAATCTCCCAGTGGGGTAAGGGTAGCGAGGCCACGCGCCACCACATCTCGGCGGTCCTCAGTGGAGGGGGGTTATCCACAGGTACGCAGCATCATAGAGGCTGAACGGCGTTCAATGCTGACCGCGGTTTTGAACACACCACGGCAGGGGCGTACCGTGGACAGGTCATGCCTCTACCCTTGCTAGGCTGGGTTCGGCATGTGCTGGGAACCTTCCGGCGTTACAGCGGTCAGGTTCCCGCCCGTCTCTATGGGTTTCCCCGATGAGTGGGCGCCGTAGGGGACGGGTCGACATAGAAAATCTGTCGAAGAGATCGATCTGGAGAACCTGACGTGAGCAAGCGCACCTACCAGCCGAACAACCGCCGCCGCGCGAAGACCCACGGCTTCCGGCTGCGCATGCGCACGCGTGCTGGCCGTGCCATCCTGGCGGCGCGTCGCCGTAAGGGACGCGCGCGCCTGACGGTCTGAGGGCGCCGGGTCGCCTCGTGCTCCCCGCGGCCGCGAGAATGCGGCGCCGCGCAGAATACACCGCGGCGATCCGGCGAGGACGGCGCGCATTCGGAACCGGTGCCATCGTGATCCACCTTCTGACCCCTGCGGCGGAGGGGTCAGCGCTGTCCTCAACCTCGCAGACACCTCCACCGAGTCAGGTGGGGTTCATCGTGTCTCGGGCCGTCGGGTCAGCCGTCGTTCGTAACCGGGTTCGCCGCAGGCTGCGGCACCTCATGCGGGAACGGCTTGCCCTGTTGCCGCCAGGTTCCCTGCTGGTGGTCAGGGCACTGCCCGACGCGGCTAAGCGGAGTTACGCCGAACTCGGCGCGGAGCTGGACACTGCCCTGGAACGGGCACGACGTCCCCGACGCTCCCAGGAACGGGCGCGCCACGCCACAAGTGGGGAAGCCTCTGGGACGCAGCGTCCAGACCGGGAAACCACGAACCGGACGCAACGCCTGGACAAGGACGCGGGTAATGCGTCGGCCTCACCGCGGCGGTCTGAAGAGCGATCCGGAGCATCCTCTAGAGAATCCGGAGAAAACGCCGCTGATCACCCCGATCAACCCCACCACCGGGTTGCACCTGTGGCCGACGCCATGGCATCACAGGCGTTAACCGACCACCAGACGGACGGGGAGCGTGCCGGGCGCGTACCCGTCCCCGATCAACCACCTGCTGACCAGGGCGTGTCGCGGCCGCCCGGGCTCATGGCTCGTCTACTCGCGCTTCCCATCGTCGCGTACCGTCGATGGGTGAGTCCGGCTCTGCCGGCTCGTTGTCGATTCCATCCAACGTGCAGCGCGTACGCGTTGCGGGCCCTGGCCACCCATGGCGCTCTGCGCGGGACCGTCCTAGCGGTCCGTCGGGTACTGCGCTGCCATCCGTTCCACCCTGGCGGATACGACCCGGTGCCACCCCCACCGATCCGACACCGCCGTGCCGACGTCACCGGAGCCGCGACGTGAGTTTCGACTGGATGTACTACGCCATCTCGTGGGTTTTGCTGCGATGGCATGACCTCTGGAGCGCCATCGTCCCCGAGGAGCCGGTGCTGGGCACCAGCTGGCAGTGGGTACTGTCGATCATCTTCCTGGTCATCACGCTGCGGGTCGTTCTGTTCCCGCTGTTCGTTAAGCAGATCAAGTCCCAGCGCGCCATGCAGGCCCTGCAGCCGAAGGTGAAGGAGCTGCAGGCCAAGTACAAGAACGACCGTGAGACCCTGCAGCGGGAGCTGGTCGAGCTCTACCGGCGGGAGAAGGCCAATCCGTTGATGGGTTGCCTTCCGCTCCTGATTCAGGCGCCGGTCTTCTTCGCGCTTTTCCATGTGCTCCGCCGGCTCGACCCCGATAAGGGAGAACGGGCCCAGACGTTGTACGGCTGGACGGCCGACCAGTTCCTGAGCGCCTCCAACAGCCTGCTGTTCAACGCACCGCTGTCAAGGGGCTTCGGCGCCACCTCCGCGGATTTGGCCGGATTCAACGTCAGCACGACGACCGTACGGATCGTCGCCGGCGTTCTCATCATCGCCATGGCCGTCACTACCCACCTGACCGCGCGTCAGATGGTGCGCAGGACCGGGTGGGCCGAGGACCCCACGCAGCTGCTGCTACAGCGACTGATGGTCTACGGCTTCCCGGCCGGTCTGCTGATCTCTGGGGCTTTCTTCCCGATCGGTGTGGTCCTGTACTGGGTGATCAACAACCTGTTCTCTCTCGGGCAGCAGCAGTGGGTGCTTCGGGCGTACCCGCCGCCGAACGCCAAGCCCAACGCCAAGGGGCAGGTCACCAAGGAGGCGCCCAAGGTCGCACCTCCCAGGCCAGGCGCCAAGCCGGTGAAGAACAAGAAGAAGGGCGCTCAGGTTACCCAGCCGGTGGCCAAGAGCGGGACGGCCGTGGCCGAGCAGAACGGAAAGGGTGACAAGGCGCCGGCCGCGACCTCGACGGCTTCAACGGCTCCCCGGCCCGGGGTTAAGCCTGCGAACTCACGCAAGAGCCGGTCTAAGCGCAAGGCCTCCCGGTGAGTATCGTCATGCCCGCTCTTCGCCGTAGTTTCATGTGATGCTCACTTCATGTGATATTCACCGATGGCGCCGTTGAGGTGCCCGGATAATGGAGTACCGCGATGACCGATACCAGCGTCCCCGAGGCGGCCACGGCCAACCGCTCTCCCAACGCCTCCTCGGGTGCCAAGAGTGCCAAGGAAGAGCGCCCGGTGCCGGACACCGCCCTGTTGGTGCGTGAGGGAGACCTGGCCGCCGACTATCTGGAAGGCCTGCTCGACATCCTCGATGTCGACGGTGACATCGACATGGACGTGCAGAACGGCCGGTCGGTGGTCGCGATCACCGGGTCTTTGCAGATGCTCATTGGTGCTCGGGGCGCGACCTTGGAAGCGCTCCAGGAGCTCACCCGGCTGGCGGTCTACCGCTCGACGGGCGTACCCAGCCGTCTGATGCTCGATGTCGGTGGCTACCGCGAGAACCGCCGGCGGGAGCTGGGCGCGCTCGCCAAGAACGCGGCCGAGCAGGTACGCAAGTATGGGGAGCCGGTCCGTCTGGAGCCGATGACGGCTTTCGAGCGCAAGTGTGTGCATGACGTGATCAACGCGCTGCCCGGGGTGGAGAGTGAGTCTGAGGGCGTCGAACCCAACCGGCGTGTCGTCATCCGACCGGTGTGATGCCCCAGGTACGTCGGACGGGCCGTCGGTGATGACTCCCCCTGAGGAGTTGTCCCAGACGGCCCGCGCCATCTTTGGGGACCGACTTGAACTGGCCATCCGGTACGCGGAGATCCTCGCCACGGATGGGGTGGAGCGCGGACTGATCGGCCCTCGCGAGGTCCCCCGGATCTGGGAACGCCATCTGTTCAACTGCGCCGTGGTCAGCGAGCTGCTGCCCGAGGGGGCCCGGGTGATCGACGTCGGGTCCGGCGCGGGTCTGCCGGGGATCGCGTTGGCTTTGGCCCGGCCTGACGTGACGGTCCTGCTGGTGGAGTCACTGGCCAGGCGGGTGCAGTTCCTGACCGAGGTCATCGAGCGTCTCCAGCTGCCGCGAGTGGAGGTGCTGCGGGCCCGCGCTGAGGAGTGCGTGGGGAAGGTGCCGCCGGCGGAGGTGGTTACCGCTCGGGCGGTCGCGCCGCTGGACCGGCTCACGCGCTGGTGCCTACCGTTGACCGCCCCGGGCGGGCGCTTGCTGGCCTTGAAAGGGGAATCCGCGGCAGAGGAAGTGGCCGAGCATCGCGAGGCGATCCGGCGGCACGGTGGGGGCGAGCCGGAGATCGTGCGGTGCGGAGTCGGGACCGTGGAGCCACCCACCACCGTGGTGATCGTGCCGCTCTCGGCCGAGACCCGGCAGACGGCGCCGGTGAAGCGCCCGCAGGCTAAAACGGAGACCGGGCGCGGCGGACGGGGGACGCGGACGACGCGACAGAAGACACAGAAGACACAGCAGAAGCGGAGCACGCGGTCGCTACCGGGCGGACGGGCCCGGCGCGGGCGGCACGGATAACGGTCAGCGGCGTCCGCTCACGAGCGGCTGCTGGAGCAGGACGCCGCCCTGGAGAACCTCGCACCGTCATAGTGCGGGTTTCGCTCAGGACCCCAAGGGAAGCAGAAGGTCGGGAGCGGGCAGGCAGGCGGAGAACAGGCGTCTCCGTCAGAGAGCGGCCATCTGCCGCCCGCCAGGCAGCCGACCGGTTCTCGGCAATTACGCGGCCGCCTGTCGAGCGAGGAGCGAACGGCGGGG